>TARA_R110000782_G_scaffold8959_3_pt1 | contig 31362 bp, 25 predicted proteins | sample TARA_R110000782 | Tara Oceans TARA_R110000782 (sample SAMEA4397859) | marine metagenome | biome: Polar Biome; feature: [SRF] surface water layer (ENVO:00010504); material: water (ENVO:00002006), including particulate matter (ENVO:01000060) such as... | depth 5 m | reverse complement strand
TCAAACAACTGATTCAAAAGAAATAGATTATGTCAACTGATAATACAGAAACTATTGGTGCAGTCGTATGGGATGAATTATTCCTAACTTTAGCTGGTCATGCGTATGTCGATTTAAAACCTTTCGTACAGCACATAAAGATATACGAGAATATTGGACAACATTGTTTGTTTGTGGAACTTGGTATCAAAGACTCTGCCAACATCATAGGTAATTTGAATCTAGATGGTACAAATACGGTCACGTTGAAAGTACGTTCTCCTTTTCTGAATGATGATGGTGCATATCACAAGACGTTTAGTGTGTTCTCTATATCAGACAGATTGGTAGAGGATGACAGAAACCAGTATTTCGTATTGAATCTAATATCACTTGAAGGCATGAAAGATTTGTCTACTAGATTTTCTAAAAGATTCACTGGTTCGACTGAAGCAGTTGCGGCACAAGTATTCAATGATACTATTGCAGAGCCTAGATATAGAGACACAGATGGTGGTTTTAGTGGACAGACTAGTCTAACTATATTGGGTACACCTCATAAGACAAACAACTTCTCGTTCAATGCAAATAACTGGTCAGCATTTGAGACAATGGATTTCATCTCAAAAAACAGTGAACCCGGTGACTACAATGGCAAATCTATTATGCCAAACGGACTCTTCTTTGAAACTAGATCTGGTTTTATTATGGGTAGTTTCATGGAATTAATCTTGCAGTATAAAGAAAGAAACATATTATATGATGAATATTCATATGTTCCTGTTGGTGATATCTCTTTCATGGATGATACTGAAAGAACTACTTCTGGATCATATAGTTACTCAAGCCCGTTTATTTCACAAAAGTATTGCACCGCTTCCAGAGTGGACATGAAAAATTATTTCAATGAGTTGAATAATCAAATCTCTGGTTATTATGGAAGTACTACTATTGGTATTGACATGATTAACAGGCTGAACTATCAAATGGTATTTGACTACACCGACAATCTGGCGGGTAATTTTCGCGGTAAAATTAATAAGAGTTACAATGACTTTGCACACCTTGCAGACGAAAGACCTACGAGTACTAAACCATTATTCTCACCTGCTGCCGTAACAACAGTAAAGATAGCTAGTTCTAATCTCTATGAAGATTCTGATTTTGGATATGATATAAATCACTTTGAGAGATTGACTTATCGAAATACTGCGGTTGCTGAGATTAAGCGATTAAGTATTAAAATAGAAGTTCCCGGAAAGACTGATATAGAAGTAGGAAAATTAATTAAGTTTAATTATCCCAGTGTTGGTGATAAAGGCGCAGGTATGAGCAGGTCCGAGATTTTCGATCCTAAGATATCCGGCATCTATGCAATTGCTGGTATCGTACATAATATAACACAAGAGAAACATACGATGACCCTAGAGATTGTCCGTGATTCGTTTGGAGAAGAATGATGAATAGTATGTATCCAGCATTTGTGTGGTGGCAAGGTGTGATTGAGAATAGATCAGACCCAGATAAGTTGGGTAGATACAAAGTTCGCATCTTCGGTTATCACGCAAGAGATAAGGCAGTATTACCCACTGGCGATTTGCCTTGGGCTATTCCAATGCAGCCAGTCACATCGGCTGCCATATCCGGCGTCGGAACATCACCCACTGGACTCGTTGAGGGAAGTACAGTAATAGGATTCTTTGCTGATGGAAACGATGCACAGATTCCTATCATCATGGGTAGTTGGGGTTGTATGTCAGTATTGCCCGAAGATGGTAATGGAAATGTCATCGAGTTTGATAGAACATCCACTGGATTTTATGATCCAAGAAGTGCGGAAGAAGCTGATGCAATACACGGATCATATCCTAGACAAGACAATACGGAAACTGGCACTGGTAAGAATAGACTTAAAGAACCCGATTCTTCTCGTTTAGCGAGAGGTGGCGCGGCAGTTCAGACTCATTACTCATACGTTGGCAGAAATGCTACTCGTGTGAAAGCAGATGGGGAATACAAGGGCATCCCGCTGGCGGCTGCCCCAGAAATGACAATATATGACTCACCTGAGTTATCTGTTAAGCATCCTCAACAACCCAAAACCCAGATACCGGTATACACGGAGACTTACTGGGAAGAACCAGTACCTGGCGGCGCCAATTCCAAATATCCATTCAATCATGTTACAGAGACAGAGAGTGGTCATGTATTTGAGAGAGATGATACTCCTGGAGCCGAGAGAATTCATAACTACCACACAAGCGGTACGTATGATGAGGTAAATGCATCTGGCACCAAGTCAGTTAAAATCGTTGGCGACAACTACGAGATAATTCTAAAAGACAAGAATCTCTTTATTAAGGGTGATTTTAATGTTACAGTCGAAGGCGATTATAAACTTAATGTCCTCGGAAACAAATACGAAGATATAATGGGTCACTCATTCACAACCGTTCGCGGCAACAGAATTACCAAAGTACAAGGTAATAGCGTAACGGAAATTCTCTCTACCGAATCGACACTAACAGTGGGTAATAAATGGGAAACGATTCAATCAAATGACGGACAAGGAGCGTATACTCAGCGCATCACTGGTGATTTTATTAAAGCAGTGGGCGGTCGTGAAACTGCTACTCATATGAAGTCAAAGACCGCCGCAGTAATGGGCGATTACACCATAACGACATCACCTACACTGGCAATGGAAATTAAAGGCACGGCTGTAGTACCTAAAGTATCATACGGCAGTTTCAAGTTATTGACTACTGGTGATATTTCTATTGCAACAGCGACATTGGCTGACACGACTCTTTCGCCAACCTTTCCTACTATAGCATTACAATCATCATACATATCTACCTCAGCAAAACTTGGTCATACCGAGGTAGTAGGAGTATCATCAGCACCATTAACAACATCCGGTCAGCTAATGGGTAAATGGACGCAAGTTGATTACGGTGGAATTACAGAGCTGGTAACATTGGGCAACAGACTCACCACAATAGTAGCAGGTAATAAGACAGACATTGTTAGTGGTTTAACATCTAATACTTCAGGTACTGGATTCACAGTAGGAGTGATTGGAGATGTAACTATTACATCAACAACAAAAGCAACTCTTACTGGAGCAATCACACTTGACCTCAATGGCGGGTCGATCCTGCTGAACTAAAGGAGAACATTATGGCTCTTGATTGCCAGATAGGCGCCCTAGGAGAGTTAGCAGACGAACTCGACGGCGTTTTCAAAATTATAGATGATAAGATTGCGTTTGTCCAGAACAAGATAAATGCAATTCCTGGATTGGTAGATGCTGAACTAACCGCGCAGATTGTTATATTAAAAGCGCAAATGGCAGAGCAGTTCCCACAGTTGGCTGCATTAAGTGATCTCAAGTTGGCATTGCCAGAAGAGATTAAGAATATAGTAGACCTTGCACAAGATGCAGTTGCATTTGCAGGAGAGATTGAAAACTTAAAAGAGAAGTATGCCGACGCGGACATAGACCTACTGAAAGACCCGGCTAATATCAGTAACTTGTTGCGTGATATCCAAGGAGACTTAAACAGATTATGTGATTTAGTTCCTACTCTAGTAGAAGTAGAGGTAGAAGAATGTGAACCAGATACAACAGACGATGCGGGTAATGTGACAGCAGGCGCCTGTAAACTGGTAAAGAAGACTGAATTGCGAGGCAGAGGAAATACTAAGATAGAGTTAAACTCTCGCCCTAACATAGATGTCAAGTCACTCTTCACTAAGCAAGGAAGAAAAGCCGCGGTTCAAGATATCAGAGAAGCTGTACAAAATGCTAGAATTACCTTTGTTGATGAAGTTGGATCAGGTAAAATCACAAAAAGTGGTTTTAATACTTACGGTTATTAAAGGGGTTGTATAAATAGAACTATGAAGAAGCAACCAACAAAACTATACACAGATATAGATATGAATTTCACTAAGAACTTCATTAGTGGGGATATTGGAAAGAAAACCGATGTCCATGCCATCAGACAAGCATTAAAGAATATCATTTACACTAATATAAATGAAAGACCGTTCGATCCTACCTGGGGATCACAAATCAGGGAAATTCTCTTTGAGCCTGTCGATGGATTGTCGAGTGGAGTATTGGAGAATCTCATTGAGCAAGCTATAGAAAATCACGAACCTAGATGTCGAGTGGAACAGGTTAGGGTTACAGCCGCTGAAGATGATAATTCATATAATGCTGAAGTATATTTTCATGTAATAGGAATAAAAGAGATGCAGAAATTGGGTGTTGTTTTGTCGAGGTTAAGATAATGCCTAGTGTACTAGTTGGACCTGCAACCGCTGGCGCAGACACTGCCCATGTAGCTCCATTTGGAGTTGGCAATGTCACACTAGCCAACGTGACTGTCAAAGCTGGAACAACTTATATAGTATGTGTTGGGGATGTCGTGGCACCACACAGCGGAACTTCCTCAACTCCGCACGTGGCACCACTTACAGTAAGTACAGGATCTAGTACGGTAAAAATAAATGGGAGAGCCGTGGCTATGGTAGGTTCAGTGGCTTCATGTGGGGGAGTTGTCACTACAACTCCTTACCCTACTGTCATAATTGGCGCATAAATAAAACAAAAAGAGACAAGTAATGGCAATTAAAAATGTTACTAATTTAGACTTTGACACGATCAAAGCGAATCTGAAAAATCATCTCTCAGCACAGAGTGAGTTTTCTGATTATAATTTTGAGGCATCTGGTCTTTCCACTATAGTGGATCTTCTTGCATATAATACACATTACAATGCTGTCATGGCACACTTGGTTGCGAATGAATCTTTTATAGACAGCGCAGTAAAGAGAAATTCAGTGGTATCTATAGCGAAGACTATGGGATACACTCCACGGTCTGCTAAATCGGCTCGTGCGACTATAACATTGATCGTTAAGCCGGACACTACTTACACTTCAAACACGCTGTTCATTTCAAAAGCTACTATATTTACCAGCACAGTTAATGGTAAAGCATATACATTTACTCCTTTGACAGATGTGACAGTAACCAGAACATATGATGCCGCGGGTTTAGACCAGTTCGTAGCAACTGATATGGTATTGGTAGAAGGAAAAAGAACAAACACATCTATGCTTATCGATGCAAACAGTTTACAGGGTCCAGTTGTTATTCCTAATGATAGCGTAGATACTACGACCATAACCTGTACGATCAAAGATAATATTAATAGTAGTTCCACGACAGCTTACTCTCATGCTGCCAACATTCTTGATGTTGACTCTACCTCAAAGATATTCTATTTGGAAGAATCTACTAATGGAAGATATCAAGCATCTTTTGGTGACGATGTGCTAGGCAAGAAACTTGTTGCTGGTAATGTTGTGAGATTAGAATATGTTGTTTGTGCCGGTTCTGCCCCAAATGGAGCCAAATCATTCATAAACTCTGTCAATTTTACTGGCACAAGTGAGACTGTTACAGGTACTGTTTCATTGGCAGCATCCGGTGGAGCGTTGATAGAAGACATCACAAGCATTCGATTTAATGCACCCAGATTTGCCGCGACTAAGAATAGAATTGTCACGAAGACTGATTACGAGACTGTTATTAAGGCATCCAATGCAAACATTAAAGCAGTCACCGTTTGGGGCGGAGAAGATAATATTCCTCCCATCTATGGAAAAGTGTTCATCTCATTGCAACCACAAGCAGGACTTGTAATAACACAAGCAGAAAAGACTACATTACAGAATGACGTTATTGCAATAAAGCAACCAATAACAATGACCACACAGTTCGTTGATCCTGAGTATACCTACCTTGGTATGAATATCAGCGCATCATATGATGCTAAAATTACGACAGCATCTTCCGCAACTTTACAGGCAGCAATTGTCGCTGAAGTGGAAAGCTACTTTGATGGTACACTCAATACATTGAAGAAGAACTTCTATTACTCGTTCATTGCGAATAGAATCAATAATGTTTCAAAATCTATTATTGGTAATAACATTGAATTGCGTATTCAGAAAAGACTGACTCCTATACTCAATTCTGTTGGTCGATATGAGCCAAAATTTAATAATAAGATATTGCCTAGTTCAATTAGAACCAATCATTTTACTGCTAAGATAAATAATACAACGTACACATGTAGTATTAAGGATCAACCCGCGGCAGATGTTATTGCTCCTGTATATTCAGGAAAGGGAGTTCTTCAACTTGTTACTGTTGGTTCTGGTACAGTAATTAATGAGGTCTTAGGAACGATTGATTATGATACTGGTGCGATAGACATACCTTCACTGCATATAGTTTCGGTTCTTGGTAGTGTTAATACTGTGCGAGTAAGTGCTACTCCACACGAAGGATCAAAAGATATATCCACAGACGTACTTGTTCGTACAACTGAAGAGCAGTTATTTGCCGTTGTTCCACAACCAGCAAGAAACATTATTCTTACTCTTGACAAGAGCGCGTCTGATATACCAAACAATATTAGACCAGGAATTTCTGTAACTATGGTACCGAGAGTAGCTGACTAATGAGTGCACCAAGATTTAAGAAGTATATAAAAGCGATTACCGTCGCTGATGGCGGCACTGGTTATCAGCCAACTGGTAATATCATTACGTCTGGCGACCAACAATATGCTATTGACTATTTTGGAGAAAACTATGTCATTTATTATGGTCAAAGTACAACCACATTTGCCACAGACTTATTAGTATTAATTAGTGCGCCAACAAGTACTGTATCTGGTGATACTCTTGTACAAGCAACTGCTACCTTAACATTAAGTTCTGGTGTTATCACAGCAATTACTTTGACAGAGATGGGTGATGGATATATTACTGCACCAACGGTACATCTGACAGGTACGCCCACTTCATTTACGAATGTGTCCACTGTTGATTTATCACGAGATGATGGCACTTATACTTCTGTTGCTACTACATCGGTTGATGGTATTGGTACTGGTGCTACGGTTGATATAATAGTAGAATCTGGTAAGATTGTGCAGATTCTTCCGAATGTTGGAACAAATTATAGAATAGGCGAATTGCTCACTGTAAGTCCAATTGCTATTGGTGGTACTGGCTCAGAAGATCCCATTAACTTCATCGTATCAGAACTCAACGGTGGTACCGGCGCATCATTCACAGTCGAACTTGGGCAGATTGCTAAGTCAGATACATATCATAAGCCTAAAGTATATCCGATTATAAAGAATCAGATACCAGAATTTGTTAGAGAAGAATATCCTACCCTGGCTACATTCGTTGAGAAATATTACGAGTTCAACGATCTAAACACCACTGCATATGGCATAGGTCCTACTAATATATTGCATACTATGCAAGATAGAATGGACCTTGGGTTTCAGAATTACGGAGAAGAAACTAAGACTGATTTCTTAGATACATTCTTTGAGCAGTACGGCAAAGATTTCCCAGTGACGCTTGCCGCAGATAAAAATATACTACTAAAAAATATTAAAGACTTTTACACAGCTAAAGGTTCTGTAAAAGGAATTGAACTTCTATTCAGAATCATGTATAATGAGACTGTCGAAGTATTTGTACCAAATCAATACACACTGCGCCCCTCTGATAATGTATGGTCTAGAGAGTACGTGGTAAAAGTATATGCCAATACGTTTGTTGAATTGTTTGGTGATTTTGATACTTATGATCCAGCCGAATTCGATGGGAAAGCGATATCAGTACATTACCTAGAATCTCTTGGATCTGTTACTACTAGTAAGATAAAACCTGCTAATGTAACTCAGGTTAAAGAGATTGCATACACTTCTCCTAAAGCATATGAACTTTCACTAGACATTGATCCAAGTTTTGCTATACATAGTAACGGTGCAGGATTTGAAGCTACCGCTGTTGTTGGTGGTAAGATAGCAACTATTAATACTATCAGTGCTGCCGATTCATCACGCACCGCCGGCACATACACAGTTCCGTCTTCTGGTTCCACGGCATCTGTTACTGGTGCAGGGGCAACATTCACTGTTGTTATAGACAGTTCTGGAGCGGCTACTATAACAGTTACGGCTGCCGGTGATAGTTACGCGCCACTAGAAATTATCACTATACTTGATAGCACCTTGGGTGGTGGCGGAGGGGCTTCACTTACATTTAAAGTTGCCACAATCACTGATGGTAAGATAAACAGTGTAACTATAACATCGGGTGGTTTACAGTACACTAGCAATCCTCAAATAAGAGCAACGCCTGCAGTCGGTGATACGATAACAACTGAAGCACAGCTGGAAAGCAGAATTTCTGGTGGTAAAGTTACTTCCATATTGTTTACTGATGATGTGCAGGGACTAGGATATAATAATCCTCCTATAATTAGAACCCCAATATATCCAACTGCAACATACCTAAGTTTAGCATCAGAAGACGGGTCACTTCCACAACACAATAAAGCAATAGTACAGAGAATTCTTTCTAGTGCTGTATATAAATCAAATTCAGGCGCCGCAAATGGCGGATTCAGAGTCGGTGAAACATTCTCAGTAAATGAAGGATCATTGTTGGCAGCATACGCTACCGATTACTTTGCAGATGACTACACTCTACTCAGTCTAGCCAACAATGCTTTTGTGCGAATTTCTAAACTTGATTCTGCTGGATATCCATCCACGCTTGAAGTTATCTCTATAGGCATTGGATTCCAGACTGCTACTTTCGATTTTGCAATTACCTCTAGAACTGGTGCGACTGCTACACTAACAGCAACTACTGGATACAACGCTGTCTATCCTGGTGTATATAAAACAACTTCTGGATTCTTGTCTAACGTAAACAGATTACAAGACAATAAGATTTATCAAGCATTCTCATACCAAATTCGCTCTGACAGACCTAAATCAGATTGGGGCGAATACGTTAAGAGAGCCGCGCATCCAGCTGGCATGATTGGATATGCTGACTTACAGATTACTGGTGCAGTCGATGTGGGTAACACCATGTCGGTAGACACTGATTTGATCTTCTACGTTGTTACACCTGACATCGAAGTTGTTGAACTCGGTGAACTTGTTGCCAAAGAAATCGTATCTAATGGGCATGTAGATACATTCGCAACCGCAGAGCCAATATTCTTCACTGGTCCAGGATTAGGAAAGTTAGATATTCCTGTGATGCAAGATGCCGCGCCGATCTTTGATGTGGAATCTGTTCTTACTGAAGCATACCAAGTAGATGAATCAACCGCATTTGCCTTTGAAAGAAATGCTGTTGTTGATAGTTATGCCATGCAAGATGTATTCACACGAGAATGGGTAGCACTACTATCTCGGGCAGATACAACAGGCGCAGGCGATGCTGTAAACACCAAAGATATTCGTCCAGTGTTAGCGGATTCTGTTCGCACAGAAGATGAGCAAGCGATATACGCGATAGATTATTTCTTGGAGGATTATGTTGCGAACAATAATCCAGAATTCGTTATAGAAAAGAATAACATACTCGATACCTATAATGCTGGAGACGCACCAGCACTAGAATTTGTTCTAAGTGATAGAACAGATAGTTACACTGCACAAGATACTCCAGTAGTTGTTCTTGGATATCTCAGATACTTTATAGGTGCAACCGGTGATGATGTGGTTATGAGTGATGTGGTGAACGAACTACATACATTCAAAGTTTCCACAGATTCTTTTGGCATCGCAGACACACCTAGCTTGCAACCCGCATTGCCACAGGCTGATTCATATGCCACACAAGATGCTATTACAAGAGAATGGGTAGCTTTACTGTCCCGATCTGATTCATACACGGGGCAAGATGTTGCGATCTTACACCCAGGAAGTGCAATAACGGATACTTACACTGCCGCAGATTCGGCAGCAAAAGTCATGGTGAATACACTTACTACAGAAACTTACACTGTAGGTGATGTCGCGAGCCGCGGGTTCAATAAGAATGGTATAAGTGATAGTGGAGCATTACAGGATGTATCAATCACTACTCCTGGTCTACATAAAGCGGAAACAGCCCAGGCGACTACCACAAATGTCGTAACATTCCCGGGCATAAATAGAACAGATGCACCTGTCACTACAGAAGGTGGAAGCATCACAATGCAAGATTTCATAGGATCTTCTGACTACTTCTTAGAAGATTATGTTGCAAGCGAAGTCAGAAGTATCTCATAACTCTTATAAATAAAAGAGAATATATATTACATATATCACATTACAACCAAAAGAAAACTAGGAGAAGTTAAATGTTAAATAAGATAGCTAAAATGAGCGCAAAGGGCAAATTACATGTCGCACTTTATGGACCAGATGGTGCCTTAAAAGAAGAGCGCCTTGTAACTAACGTAGTTGTAGACGATGGACTAGACTACATTGCATCACGAGTTAAAGATGCGAGTGCAACTGCTATGAGCCATATGGCTTGTGGTTCAAATGCTACCGCTGCCGCCGCAGGCAACACTGCACTTGGTACAGAACTTGGTCGTGTTGCATTGACATCAACCACTGTAACAAACGCATCTGTTCAGTACATTGGCGATTTCCCTGCTGGTACTGGTACTGGCGCTGTTGTTGAAGCTGGTATTTTGAATGCATCATCAGGTGGTACGCTCTTATGTCGTACAGTATTTGCTGTTGTCAACAAAGGCGCCGCGGATACTCTGAAAATTACTTGGACCGTAACAGTTGCAGATTCATAAGAATCATTAAATTAACTGAAGAGGTTTAAACAGTGGCTCTATTATATACAGATCAAGGCAGACAACAGTCTGCCCGATCATTCTACAGAGATATCTTTAACGAGAACGACTACTTTTACTTTTATGCGAGTAGGGCGTTACCGTGGGAGAATGATGCTGTGCCTGACACTCCTGAGGATTCTCAGAAGCAGTTAGCTGAATGTAGAAAACAGACTCTTTTTGTTAAAAGGGTTCAGGCAGCCGATGCATGTCTTCTAGCAAGACGCATAGACTGGACCAACGGCACTGTATATGATGAGCATGATGACGGATATACAGCGGCATTGACTGCAACGGGTGGAGCCACTACCCTCTCTTCGGCAAATTTTTATATTATGACATCCGATTTCAATGTCTACAAATGTATTGAAAACAATAATGGTGGAACAAGCATAAGAAAGCCAACTAGTACTGGCACAGAAACATTCACATTGAATGATGGATACAAATGGAAATTCATGTTTCAGGTAAGTGTTGCTGATCGCGGTAAGTTTCTCACAGCGGATTATATTCCTGTGAGGAAAGTATCTGGATCAGGGCAACCTGCATTCGATGTCAATGGTGAAATAGATTCTATTACTGTTACTGCGGCTGGTTCTTCATATGAATCAGTTCCTGCTGTTACTATAGAAGGTGATGGCACCGGTGCATCTGGTACTGCTGTAATGTCCGGGAATGCTGTTCAAAGTATCACACTGGATACAGAAGGATATGGATATTCATTTGCTAGAATTAGATTTACTGGTGGTGGCGGAACCGGTGCAGCCGCGACTGTCACATTAGGATCTTCTGAAACTCCTTCTCTGCAATCTGCGGTTGAATCTACTGCCATCAGGGGAACTATTGATAAAATAAAAGTTCTTACTGCTGGCACAGACTATGTTGCTAATGATGCTGTTGTAGTTATTACTGGTGACGGTACTGGCTGTGCGGCTTCACCTGTCATTAATGTGCGAGGAGAGATCACAGGAATTAACGTAATCGCTCCTGGTGTAGGCTACACGTTTGCTGATATTACAATCACACAGACTTTAGGTAATGGATCAGGTGCTACGTTTAGGTCTGTTTTGTCACCCAGATTCGGACATGGTGCTAATCCACAGAAAGAATTGTTTGCGAAGAATGTCGCAGTCAATGTCTCATTTATAAATGACAATCAAGACATTGTAGTTGGAGATGTACTTAGTTCTGATCCTCCAGCTGGAAATGATTTCAGACAGATAGGCATAGTCAAGAACATTCAAAACTTTGCACAGACTGCCAATTTTACTGATGTAGTAGGTACGCCGTGTTATGTAATCACTGTGTCTAATCCAGGTGCCTACAGCATGGACGATATCATTACATCATCTGATGGTGGTAGATTTATTGTAATACAAAAAGTTGACACGAATAACGATGGTTCATATGATTTAGTTTATTTGCAAAGATTTTATGGAAACATTACTGCAAGTTCTACTCTTGCCAACGCGACATCTGGTGCTACTGGACTGAGTATAAATACTGTTACTGCACCAGAGATTGATGTATATTCTGGAGATATTATCTACATGGATAACAGACGACCTATAATTAGGGATGTAGATCAGACAGAAACCATTAAAGTCGTATTTAAATTTTAGGAATAAAAGCACATGGCATTAGACTTAAACATTTCACCCTATTATGATGACTTTACGGCTAGTAAGCAGTACGAGAAGGTATTATTCAAACCGGGTGTAGCAGTTCAGGCTAGAGAACTGACACAACTACAATCTTACCTTACTGCCGCTATAGGCAATCACGCACAGTTTAATCTGACTGATGGCGCGCGGGTCGAGGGTGGAGAGTCTACCATACTGCGAAAGCCTTTCATTAAAATTAATGATGTCGATGCCGCTTCTACCACTATCGTAGATGCCGAACTCACTAACTATACCGGTGATACAGTCACCGGCTCTGTAACTGGAATTACTGCAAAGATTCTGTCTAGCGTAGTTGGTATCGACAGCCATGCAGTAGATAAAAAGACATTATATCTTGCTTACACTGGCGGAAATATAACCGAAGCGGGAAGTGAACAGAGTTCCATTCACTTCATTGCAGGCGAAACCCTTACAGTCACTAGTACAGATTCTGGAAGAAATGGTGATACATTTGTTGTAGATAATAACAAAAGCGCAACCGTAACTAATGAGAATTATTATGGATACGGGCTGTTCTTTGTAATCTCTGATGGTATTTTCTTCCTAAAGAATCAATTCGTAACTCACTTACGACAGGAAATTGTTGTAGATAAGTACAACCCAATTGCAAGTTCTTATGTTGGGCTGAAAGCCAAAGAGTCTATTGTAACTACCGACACAGATACTAGCCTACTTGATCCAGCATCAGGTTCTTTCAACTACAACTCTCCTGGAGCAGATCGATACAAGATCGCAACAGAGATTGCTATTCTAGGAATAGATGTTGAGGGTGATGCGGATTTCGTAGCCACTGATAAAATCGTTAATGGCGAATACTATCAGAAAAAGCCAGAAGGCGCTAGTATGCTTTCTATGCTTGGAAAGATTCTCGCAGAAAGAACTTCTGAAGAATCAGGTGACTATGTAACAAAAAAATTCGATATCAATATTGATGAGCATTTGGCTACTTCCAATAATCAAGGTAAATTCTCTGCCGCAGACGGTGGAAATGCATTAAAACTTGCTCTATCTATTGGTGGCGGCACAGCATATGTTAACGGATACAGACATGCGTATGGTACGAGTACTGTACTTCCCGTAAACAAAGGCACCTCAACCCTAACACAAGAAGGGCAAACAGTATCTACGGGATACGGAAACTACTTCATAGTTGATGAGTATTGCGGGTTGTGGAACATTGAAGATGGCAATCTAGTCACTCTTTACTCAACAGCCAAAGACGCAGTAACGGCAACTACATTTGGATCGACAGCGGCTCCTAGTGCTGCCCAAATTATTGGACAAGCTAGAGTTAAGCATATCTCGTATGACACGGGCACTCTTGGTGATGCCGCATGTAAATATCGCATGTATCTTTATGACATTAAGATTACAAAAGGCACCCTGTCTGGCGTTAGAGGAATTTATTACTCCGCCGGCACAGATAGTGGCTTTGCTGATGTTGTTCTAGAAAGTGGTGTTGCGGTACTAAAAGAACCTAATCAGAATAAATTAGTATTCCGAGCTCCATATAGAAGTGCTAAGACACTTGCTGCCGCTGGTGGTGGCTCATATGATACTTCATATTACCATCAAGAAGAGTTCGATGTAACCTTTGCCGCAAACGGCACAGCAACACTTGGTGCTACCGGAGCAATGACTTTTCCGTATTCTGCAAGCATCACTCAAACATTAGTTAATCAAAACTTTATCTGTGTTCTTACATCTGCCCAAACTATTAATAGTGTGGCAATGGTTGAAGGTCGAGTACTTCCATTAACTGCGGCTATGTTTACTGCTGTTAGTGCGACATCAATTTCACTAGATGTTGGTAGTGCAAGTGGAACATTCACTGCTAAGATATTCGTGAATGTTAAGAATACCGACACTACTCCTGTTCCCAAGACATTAGTATCTAACATATACGTCAAGATTAATACTGCAACAAACGCAGGTGGACGATATGGACCATGGAACTTGGGTGTTCCTGATGCATTTAAGATTCAGAATGTTTATGTTAATGGAACTGATTTTGCTGAAACTGGACAAGATCAAAAAAATAAATTTAGCCTAGACAGTGGACAAACTGACAATCTATATGAACATTCTAAATTGATTGCTAACCCAGGTCAATTAGATAATTTAAATAAGTTTATTGTTGTCAAGTTGCAATGCTTTACTCCAAATTATACCTCTACTAATGGCACTTGGTTCTCAGTCGATTCATATCCTGTTAATGATACTGGAACTGCAAGTACTATTTTCACTTATGAGATACCCAATTATAGGTCTAAGAAGGGTGGGCTGTATGCACTTAGGGATTGCATTGACTTTCGTCCATATGTTTTAGCTACTGCTAACATCAGTGGTGTGATGGCTGATGCAACAATAAATCCCGCTACTGGTACGACTCTACTTAAACCAGATGATGGAGTACATGTTCCTGGACCCATAACTAACTTTTCAACTGACGTGGAATATTATCTTCCTCGCATGGATAAAGTTGTAATATCCGAACAGGGCGACTTTGTTGTTGCTGAGGGAATTCCTAGTGTTTCACCACGACCTCCTATTACAGATTGGGGAATGACTATTGCGGAGCTTAATATTCCTCCGTATCCTTCTATCTCACCCTTCCTAGGAAAAGTGCATCAGAAGCCACACATGACTGTTGGTAAACGTATTCAACAGACAAGACGTTATTCAATGAATGACATTGCTGCCATTGAAAAGAGAATTGGCAGACTGGAATATTACACGGCTCTATCCTTGATGGAAAGAGAAGCAGATAGTCTGAAGATTCTAGATGCTTCTGGAAATGATCGATTCAAGAATGGAATCTTTGTAAATGTATTCGACAGCCATACATTAAGCGCAGTTGGTGACCCAGGATTCAAGGCATCGATTAATCCTGTAACTAATTCTGTTGGACCAGCATACGAAGAAGACAATATTAACCTAGACTTCAATTCTACTTCCTCTAGTAATATTACAAAAACAGGAAGTTTATTAACTCTTCCTTATACTCCAGTAGTATTCAGTAATAATAGATTTAGTTCTAAGACTAGAAATTGTGTTGGTGAATTGTTGTTTGACTTTTATGGTGATCTTACTGTCTATCCAAGATCACAGAATCATGTTGATACGTCACGAGCGCCAGATTTAGAAGTCGTAGATGATTCATTGAGTCTATTTGCGGGTGACTTAGCCAAGAACCTAAACAATGCACAGATCACTGCATCATATGAAACCAGCTTTGCCGGTGTAGCAAATGACCCAACATCTGCCAGCTTCTATGCTGAAGCAACCGATACAGCCGAATTCAGCGGTTCTGCTGATTTTAATGCTTCAGCCTCTGGTGGAGCAAGCGCGACTGATACAGGCGGAAGAATAACAGTTCAATCTGATGTCACTGGTGTAGTTGATATTTCAGGTAGTGTTGGTATCGACGGAGAGATAGGCGTATCAGGATTCGTCACTGGTGATGTTATCACATCGACACAGACTATTACCCAAAGTGCCACAACGACAATGCTCACAGCAACTGCCGGTCCATTTACAGAGAACACAATGCAACTGGGCAAGAAGTTAATTAAGGTTGATATCAATCAGTTTATGAAGCCTGTACTTCTATGTGTTATTGGCAGACGTATGAAGCCAAATACAAAACTATATGCATTCTTTGATGGTGTTGCACAGAGTACTAACTGTACTCCAGTGAATCTTACCTCAGCAACAGACATTGTTACCAATCACGCAGAAGCAACTTGGGCATCTAAGTTTCAGAATAACTCAATAGGCGCCCAAGGATCTGCTATTACGACTGATGCTGAAGGAAATTTTGCGGCAACCTTTAGAATACCCAGTGGAACATTCATCACGGGTGAAAGAATTCTAAGATTCTCTGATGACGCTAAAGATAGAAAATCATTCGTCACTACCTCGAGTAACGCATCATACTCATCTTATGGACTATCTACAGTCTCACAACAGACAGTGATTAGTACACAGGTTCCAACTGTTAACTTTGGACAGACTGCACCTAAAACTACAGTCATAGGATCGCAGACCAGTGTTACTGGTGTAGAGTTGAAGAATGTGGTATTGGATATCAACGCAACCGCATCCGCAAAAGTTACTGCTGAATTGGATGCGGATCTGGTCTTAACACAACACCTTGAAGTAACTGGCGGATTCGATCCTATCGCACAGACTTTTACTGTTCAGTCACCCACTGGAGTTTTCACTACTTCATGTAAGGTATTCTTTTCTAGTAAATCGGCAGATATGGGCATCACGCTTCAACTACGAGAAGTTGTTAATGGATATCCAGCAAGATCAGTTCTTCCATATGGAGAAGCATATCTTTCGCCAGCCCAGGTCAAAATCACCACTGAAGATTCTGATGGTGTTATAGGGTTTGGCACCGGAGGCAATCTAGCAACAGAATTTACTTTTGAAGCACCTGTTTATCTTAAAGGTGGCACAGAGTATTGTTTCGTACTTCTACCACAGGGCAACTCACCTGATTACAACATCTGGGTATCTAAGTTAGGCGAGAACAAGATTAATACCACACAAAGAATCTTTGCTGAAGATACTAACATCGATGGTATTCTCTTTACATCTGCAAACAACAGAACGTGGAACGCTCACCAAGCTGAAGATATTACCTATCAGTTATTGAGAGCAAACTTTACTTCTACTTCTGGTTCACTGCAAATAGAGAACTCTGATGTAGATTATCTCCAGCTTGGTGATTATACGGCTGGTAGACCAAAAGTAGGAAGTATGATTCATGGATGGAAGACTGCTATTACTAATGCTGGATCTGGATATGAAGCTGGTGATATTATAACACTAGCTAGTTCAGTCGATGCCGCTGGCAAGACACTCACTGGCGTTAAGATTCAAGTAACTGCGCCGGCAGTTGGTGCCGCTGGTGCAATACAAACATATGTTGTTACTGATCCTGGTAGCTTAGATGTGGCATGGGCAGAAGGCTCCAATCCAGGAAACACTGCACAAGCCAGTGTTGCTATTGGCAACTTAGGTGGTGGTGATTCAAACGGCAACGGAACTGGTGCAATTATCAACTTGACACTAGCCCGCGGCATATGCAGTGAAATGAATTCACTGAAAGAGTTTGGAGCGTTTCAAGTAATCGATGGTCACTTTAGAAATCAAACTTCTCCCGGAGCAATCATTACACCAATTAGAAGCGGTGCAAGTATAATGACTGTGACTGATATTATCGATAGGAAGTTCAACGAACTGAGAACACTTATTGGTAATATTGATTTTCCTCAGACTTCTTTGCAACATTCATTTGCCGCAACGAATCCTACTGGTGTTTCTACTGCTAACTCAACATACGAAGCTATTCCAGTTGACACACGCAAGAGTGTTTCTGTTGAAAAAGCAGTTCGATCTTACTCAAATGAAGCATACTATCTCACTGGTACAAGTAAGAAGACAATCAATCACAAGATATTATTTGCCACTACTGATGCTAGGATATCTCCTGTTGTAGATGTCACCAGAATGTCAATGCTAGTTAAGAGTAATGTTATTAATAATGTATCTACAGACGAGACAGGAAACAATGGTGGCGCATTATCTCGCTATATCAACAAGCCAGTAATACTAGCAGACGGGCAAGAAGCTGAAGATATTCTTGTGCAGGTTGCATTGAAGCAACCAGTAGGATCGTCAGTCAAGGTTTACGGCAAGTTTATGTCTGCTGAAGATGATGCAAATTTCATCGATGATATCCCTTGGATTGAATTGGTGCTAAACGATGACTGGAGTCCTAAGACTTCTTCACTATCGGAAACCTCGTTTATTGATTTTGGATATAAGATACCTACTGCAAATTTGAATTCATCTGAAGCATTTGAGTACACAACAGACCGAGTAACCAATCTTGTTATAGGTACTGTTGGTACAGGATATACTTCTGCACCCGATCTTAAATTTAGTTCTGGCGCGGCTAGTGGATATTCTTTGCTAAATGGCGGTGGAGTAGGAACAGTCACATTGACTAACCCCGGTAGAGATTACGGATCAACTCCTACAATTGAAGTTGGAACGCAGTGGATAACAAATACAACTTATGCTACTGGTCAACAAATATTCCATCTTACAAACTTGTACACAGTAACTAATGGTGGCAATGCAGGAACTAGTGCTCCGACTCATACGTCTGGATCACCGGCAATGGGAACTGCAACTGTTGCATATGCAGGAGCAGCCTCGAAAGTAACTGCTGTTGTAAGCACAGTAACATTTACTAAGTTTAAGAAGTTCTCGACTAAGTTAGTGTTCCTGTCATCCAACACTTCCAAGATACCTCAAGCTAAGGAACTACGATGCATAGCAATGCAAGCCTAGAACAGAATTCTCGTGATAAATATAGACGAGACACCGCAACGGGCGCATTGCTATGCGTGGACAATAATGGACTAGCGGCTTATAAGAAAAGCAAAGCTCGTTCACTTCAAATGGATAAGATGTGTGATGATATAAATAGTCTGAAAGAAGAACTTTTTGATATAAAAAATGTCCTTAAAACCATCATACAAAAATTCGAACCATAGGAAAAGGCAATGGCAACTATTACACTGAGAGCGACTAAGGGTTCACCCTTAACAAATACCGAAGTTGACAACAACTTCACCAACCTAAACAATGACAAGTACGAGTCGGGTGATAGTGTTGCCGTTGCCGCATTAACTGCAACGGGCAATTTAACACTTTCGACTGCGGCTACAGTAACTGCGGCGGGTACTACCCAAGGCGGCGGTACTGCTATAACAAAGACTTATAACATTATATCGACTGCAAGTGCTAACCAAGGCGTAGTACTACCAGCGGCACTAGTTGGTAAAGTCATCAATGTGTATAACATCTCTGGTAATACTATTAAAGTATATCCGGCTAGTGGAGAAGCAATCGATGGTGGATCAGCTAATGCACCCGTCGAAATTGTTGATGATAACGGCAAAGAACTTGTAGGTACAGGAACTGGCTCATGGAGAGCAGTCGGATCTGGTGGAAATAATGTACAAGACTTTATCATAAATGGAAGTGCATCATTGCTTGGATCTCTGACATATGGTGTAGAGGCTATATCAGCCGCAGGATCTAATCAAGGTGATGCAACTGCTATAGCTGAGACTATCAGTATTATAACTTCGGCTACTGCGGCACAAGGTGTTAAACTGCCTACAGCGGCTGCCGGATTACACATCAGTGTTCAAAACACTACTTCCGCAGACATTATTCTATATCCAAATACATCTGATAAAATTGATGGCGGCACGGCTAACGCTGGAGTAGCACTCCCCGCAAATACAACTACCACTGTAACCTGTAAAGATGCAGTAGACTGGATCAGACACCGCGGTCTGGCAGTCTATAATTCTTCCGGTGCATTGATTAACTAAGGGGATTAAAAGATGGCTGGTCCATTAACACTAAAATCGAGTTCTGCGCCTGCGACAGCGGCGAATCTCGAAGGGTTGAGGGAGCTTACTTCTTCTGAATTGCGAGATTATGTCTCGTATGCCATTACGAGTCAGTTCGCCGGAGGCACTATCGCTTCCGCTTTATTGACGGTCACCACTGGAACTTTGGGTTCAGACTTCACTAATATCGGAACATTTTCAAACAGAGAAAGAAACGAGACAGTAGGAACACATCCGGCAGGTGGTGCAATAACTACAACTACACATACTTTTGGACAGAATAATACTGTGCCTGCAGGTGCGACTATCAATCGCCCTATAAGATGGGATGGCAATGACACAATAGAATCTACTGATGCTCAGATAAACACTGAGGTACTAGACGAAGCAATCGCGGCAATGGTTACTGAAGATGCTAATGCTGTGGGTCAGTATAAGATAGGAACAAGTTCTCCTTCTGGTGGTACTTGGACTGCTCGTTTTACAATCACTGAAACGCAAGTAGATGGCACAGACGTAGCATATAAACTGTGGCAGAAAACTGGTGTCACTACTACTCCCGCTACCAACACAAACTCTCTTATAAAAGCGGCAGCTAATGGGCAGTTTACTGAGATGCCGATAGGTGATATACAAGCACTGACTCAGAGGTTTGCCAATCGAATTCTTTCGACTGGCATAGGAACGTATCGTCTTACATCTGGCACACCTACAGATACTGGTTCATGGACTCAAGTCGGTTCTACAATGACAGACCAGTTGAAGTCTATAACAAACGTAACTTATACTGGTGCTTATACTGGTGCTTATGCAGGCAACTATACTGGTTCATATACCGGATATTACAATAGATTCTTTGCAGGATATTTGAACGGCGCATATGCTGGTTCTTATAGTGGCACATATACTGGCTACTACACCGGTTATTATTCTGGAAACTATGTTGGTGCAACCGTACAAACTGCAAGTTCTACGCAAGAGACAAAAGCATTGTTCATAAGAACTGCTTAATAAGTGATATAAATATACAGTGAAGCATGTAAAAGTGCAAGCTGTATATTTAATTTATAGGATATATTATGAAAGATCCCGCTGACTGCAAACCTAAGTATAAACATCCTTACTTCCTAGACAAATCCGTTCGCTCCATGAAAGCAGAAATTCTGGTTGCGGGCGAATATCAAGAATGCATTATCAATGCAGGTGCACCAGAAACTGGTTATGTCAATGCTGACTATGACGCAATCATGGAGGAGTATGGTGAAGAAGAACTTGATAGATTAACTGCACTAGTAAATGATATTGAATCAGAAAAACTAGAGAGGCATGAAGAGCAGAAGACAATTCAACTTAACAGAATGAAGCAAGAGACTTTATTCAACATTAAATTGGAAGCATTTGAAATTGAAATTGTTAAGAATTCAAAAAACAAAGAATTGAAAAAGCTAATACGAAAAGCAAAGACTCCTCTAGAAGTACAAGCATACACAACCATTCTTATACAGAAAGAAATGGATACTCATGAGTAGAGGCTACATGTATGTGGCTTCCTGTAAGAAAGAATACTACGATGCTGCCAAAATTTCTGCTGAATCTTTATTAGAATTCTATCCTGATGCCCAAATAACTCTGGTCACACATGCAGAATGGGTAGAACCCACCGACATTGAACTGTTCAGCACGATCATAACAGAAGATGTGCCAACAGATAATAGAGCCAAGCTATGGGCGTTATCACGCACCCCATATGATGTTACAATGTACATCGATGCGGATACCTATATTCAAAGCGAGGATATAGAACATGTGTTTGATTTTATTGGTGATAATGATATCATCTTTACTAGAAACAGACCATACAACTCAAAAATAACCAAGCTGAATGACACTGAAGAGATGATATATCACTGTGGTATTTTTGTTTATCGCAAGAATGACACGATGAAATATCTAACAGATGATTGGTACAAGCAATATTTAATACAAATCACCCCGGAGTATGATGCTAGTCCTTATCCAGAAGCAGTAAAACCATGGGACACATTTACTATGTGGTGGCTACTGAATAAGACAGCACATAAATATGCGGTTAAAGTTGGAGAGTTTCCTGCACCAGATGCAAGATGGAATTTTTGTCTAGGGCAGAAGCCAGAAGAACTTGATGGTCAAGAAATAGTCATTACACACTATAGCATCTTTCAACGCTAGCCTTCTATTTCTTCTATCATCATTTCCCACATCTCTTTATGTGGAATAACAAATCCTAGAGTCTGTCTAGGAGAGTCTGAGCCTGCACAATGCCAGTAGTGTAAGTCCTCAGACTCTTCTTTGCCGCCATAATAACCCACTTTACAAGACCATCCGATTGTGTCTTCCATGGTTATAATTTCTTTCGTCACTGAATCACGATACCGGAAGAATCCTTTTCCATCTGGGCTGTGACTCATTAGAATATTATATCCTGGGCAGTCCCAGTTGCTATGCCATCCCATGAATCCACCAGTTGGATAATGAACATGTACTGCATTGAACTTAGCACCAAGAAACTCCAGAAGTTCGTCACATAGTTCAGCCGACTTGTTTCTAAACCTAACTGGCACGAGTGGAGTATATTGAAAATCTGTCACTAGTGCGACTTCTGGAATTCCACGATGTGAGTCTTTCATCACTGATTCTAGGTACTCAGTTGATGTCGCGCTTGCTAAAGTATGTCCGTCTATTCTCTTTTCATCGACTGGCAGTATTAATCTTCCGTGACCGAAGTTCACAGCTTGGTCAAACCATTTTTTATATTCATCTAGTATGACAAGAAGTTCTGGAGACATCTTCTTTAGTAGTCTCATTAAAAGAATCCTTCTCGTTGACCTATAATCATAAATCGGTCATATTCTTTCTTGCCGTCCCACGAGTAATATGTCTGCTTCTTTGTTCCTTCAAAGCCAACCTCATCAATTCCAACTTGTTCTTTGAGATCATCTAGACTGCTCACACAGTTAATACCATACATCTCTTCAACCACGTTTGAATTCTGCACAGCTAGTATTGCTTGTGGATTCTTAGTGGTTAGTTCTTTCAATGGATACATCTGCTCTGTGCAAATACAGATAACTAAATCGACATCAATCTTATTCAGATTCTCAAACTCAAATGGAACATCTAGATTCCAGTGACGGATATTGATGAACTTTTCCTGTGCGTAGTGCTTGTGAAAAATCTTTGATAGTTCGATTGACTCTTCATCAATGTCTACCAGATGTAATTGTGCCACATCAAGATTCTCGCATAGTAGTGGTACCAGTGGAATACCTAACCAAGAGTTCAGTATCAATACACGCAATGATCCAGTCTTGGCATAATACTCTTCAATATACTTTTGCACTTCCTCTACTAGCCAAGTAGATGCTTCCATATTGTTTGCTTCAAGAGATTGTCTGAAATCAGTTAGCTTATGTGGCATCTTTGCTTCAATCACAGAGAGACCTTCTCCCCAGTTCTTGAAGTTATTCAGAAAATTATAATTTAAATTAGAACTTGACATCTTCACTTTTCCCCATTGAGTCAAAAATACATATGTAAGGCAGATCACGATACACATGTTTCTCTGTGTCGTGTGGATAAATATATCCCTGATTGAAGCTGTAGACCCAACCTATGGGAAACAGTTTCATCTTTACTATTCTGCGGTTGTAAAAGAAGTTATCTAGACCACGATAATACCATAATATTTGTGACTTGTACTTATTAAAATAATCGAATATCTCACTACTATTTAGACTGTCATTCCATCTAAGAACAGATGAGTTTAGGTCTGTATATTTGTGTTTGATATGTCGTGTGTCTTTGAATTGTGTTTCTAGGTCGTGCCAGAATGTCTTCACGAAGCACAAGCTGTCATCACATGGATAGTTCACAATATCATCGATGTTCTTCTGTAGAATAACGTCTAGATCAAAGAACAACTTTTCACCTTTCTGTGTTACAATGTTCTCATCGAAGAGATACATTTTATTCCACCACTTCACCAGTTTGTTGCCAGCAGGAAACGCAAGAATTTTTATATCTTCATGTATATCTTTTGCATCTTCTGTTAGACAATGTAGTACAAAATCGCAACTTATATGTTGCTTGCACGTTTCATATAGCTGATTCACATGAGAAGCAACATACTTGTTGCCCCATTTAACTGTATAGATATTCAACATATTATCGCCAGTGTGCCAATAGTTCTGGATTTACTAAGTCATCTTGTTTAGTGCTTCCTCGACTTGCATCTTCAAACGGTAGAAGATCAATGTTGAAAACACACACGATGCAATTAGGTCTGTACTTCTCAATAGTTAAATCATCTTCATCCCAGGATCGACCTCTATTCCAAGAGTATGCCATCCAAGATGGAAAGTGATCCCATAGATTCTCACCATATCGACCCCACTTCCAAGAGTGATAGTTGTCAGTGCCGTCGGTGTATGTGAACCATATCTTTTCTTGATTTGCTATCACATCATCCCAAATGCACTCACATTGATCGTCTGACCAAACTTTACATGAGCCATTTGTATATGCACCATGAGAGAGTTTGAATCTTCTAGTATTCATTGGGCGTGGATCTTGCCAATGAGATTGCATCTTTGTGGGTCTTTCCATGTTGTGTGTTATCATGGGTGTCAGATCACCTTGGATGATTACGTCCAAGTCAAAGAATATAAATCTTCCAGAAGGCTTGTCGTTAGCAAAATTATGGGTATTGAAAACAAAAGTCTTAGCACGATCCCAGCATCTCGCCATCCCGTACTTAAAGTTATCTCGACCAAACCAATACTTAGGATGAATATCAGGTATGTCAGGAAATTCAATAACATTAACGTCTTCATCTAGCCCCACAGCATCTTCGGTGTAGCAATAGAAATGAAAGTCAAACTGACTTGGTATATTTCTTTTTGCCATCTCTTTCAATTTGTTTACAAAGTGAGGACCATATTTAGTTCCCCATTTGGCGCATACTACATTAACTCTCATTTACATTTTCCACAGTTCTGTACGCATACATTTAGAGGTCTTCTTTTAAGTTGTTCGCTCACATTTTGAAAGTCACTGTTATCTAACACCTCGCCTACAGTGAAGTTAGCAAGACTATTATAACGCATATTGAATGGATAGTCAATAGGATGATAAGGTAAAAATTTATTCTCCATAACATCTCTCGCAATAAATGCACACGGAGATGCCACACTGTTACTACTGACATAAAAATATCCACTCTTTCTTGCATCACACCACACAGGATCTTTCTCTTTCATTTTAGGCTTCACTGTTCTGATTTCATCAGTATGCCTAAATGATTTCAGTGTATTGAAGTCTACTGGGATGTCTTTGTGTATGATAGTCTGTATCTTTTCTTCTGTCTCTGTCTGCTGTTTAGGTGCTACGACTTCAATTGTGTCCACATAATCATATGTATCAGATGCAAAGGTCTGGAGATGTACAGTCACCTTCTTCTCCTTGAAGTATTTGCATATAGCCTCGAACTGAATACAGTTGACAGGATCAGTTATCTCGCACATGAATGTTACCCATGATACATTATAGCTGTCGAATATGTTTTTGATAGTCTTCAAAGTATGCTCATACCCATCTACAAATATATCATTGAACTCAATGCCGCTATCATTCTGCCTAGTTGATAGCTGAATCAATGCACCATTTGGCGCGCCATCTTCATATAGACCTCTGTAGAGATCACTGTACTGCTCACCATGCATCGAGAAGTATTTTATGAGTGTGTTACTATCATCATCTTTCTGATTAAGTATGGATAATAGTTCTTCTTTGGGCATGATGTTATATAGGCGTTCAAAGACCTGTTCATAGTCTTCTTTATAGAACAGTTCTTTTAGGTAATCCATATAGTATTTCTTATACAGACTTTGAATCTCTGGCTCAGATGAGTCCCAAAATATTCTCTGTATACCAAACTTGGATATATTGTCCATGTAGTCTTTCTTTATCGCGGGCAGAGTGTTCTTATTCCAGAGTCTACGATATAAGGCAAGACATTGCAATCTGCTTATGTTCCAGAAATATCTCACGATGCCATGTTCTTTTGCCTCATCAGCTACTACGTCATGCATTTTGACAATGTATCTACTTTTGTATATGCCGTATATTTCTTCGGAGGTCTTATTCCAGTATAGTGATTGATCACCCTTCTGTATGTAATCGTCATCTGGAAAGTCAGAACAGAATTTGAGATGCATCGAAAGCATATCACCAGACTCATATATTTCTTGTATCTGTGGTCGGTGATGTTTCTGAATCTGTTTTATAAATTTGATATCGGATATTTCACGCTCAAGTTCTGGAATATCTTTCTTGATGGTTGTGACTGTGCCTAATAGTTGTGACTGTAACTCTGGAAAGTCTCCCATAAACTTATCAGCAAGAGATGCTAGGTCATTCTCGCTCAGTAGTTTCTCAATGTCTGCAATCACCTCAGAATTCATGTAGTTCTTTTCTAGATCAGAATCGTCAAGTGATGAGAATCCAAGCCACTCTTTCAGTGTGGCGAATTTGGTTGAGTATTGCAGCCAGTCATTGTGTAGACTTGGTAAGTCTTTCTGAAATTTAGCTTGCAGAGTATCGTAGTCCGAATTGCGGAGAAGTGCTTTCACCTTTTCAGTGTGTTTATTGTGTGTGAAGAAGTTAGATGGAAACTTAGGCAGCCATAGATTCTCAAACTCATCTTTGCCATGCCAATGAATTAGCAGATTGTAGTTCTTTAATTCATGTGGCTTCACACCAGTGGTATTCTTGCCTCTCACATCGACATTGAACAAGGCAAACTTAGACTTCTCTCTGTACAATTTCTCTGTTAAGTCTTCTGGATACTGCTGTCCTCTATTATAAGAGTACACCCAATCAGCGGGTAAGAAGCTCCAGTAGTTATCTCCAACTACATCGTGTTCTCTATAAGGATAATAATTGTCGGTGCCTTTGAAGAAGGTTTGGAATACAGTATCTTTATGTTTCAATACATCATTATAAATCTTCTCACCTTGATCGGTGCACCATAACATGACGCTAGAGTTATACAATGATCCACGGACATCCAAGAATCGCCTATCTTGCAAGACTCTAGGATTCTCCCAGTTAGAATAAATCATGTGAGGAGATTTTGCGAGTTCGTCTATATCATCGATGTTGTTTTGAATTATTATGTCGAGGTCTAGATAGCAGAATGGACCCTTGGTCTTTAACCAGACATGGGAGTTCAGCACCAAAAACTTGGCTCTGTCCCAGCAATAGTTTTCTCTGCCGAACCAGTATTTTGGATGCAATGGTTTTACGTCTGGGATAGATCGGACTGTGATATGCTTATCAAGTCCTTCTGGCTCATCTGTGTAGCATACGAATTTGAAACGCTTTGAATAATTGCGTCTGACCATTCCGTATAAGTTATTCACATAATCAGGAGAGTACTTGTTTCCCCATTTCATGCAGGTAAAGTGCATCATATTTTTGTCTCAAATTCTCTTCAATTTCACTCTGACCATTTAACAATACTATAGGATATTCTGGCTTCAGTTGATATGCTCTAGGAGAGGTATCAGTCTGAACATCTACCCCACAGAGAAATGAATAGATTAACCCTTTAGGAAAGACACTTTGGAATTGATCTTCATGGTACAAAAACCAGTCATCGTTGTTATCATATTTTATAGCATAATAATCTTCATGTTCTAAGTAGTATTTATACACATGTTGGGCATCATTGTTCTCCCACGCCATAACACTTGAATTATACTCACTGGGAAACGGGAAAGCATTCTTCCAATATGTCTTGCAGATCGTAGGAGTTGAACAATATTCAAACAGTGGTTCAATGTCTCCCTGGATAACGGTGTCTAAATCTAGATAAATAACTTTACCAAGGTTAGGTATGTTGAATAGTTCTAGCTTACGCCAATTGGATTCAAGAGACTCATCTAGTAAGACAGTCTTGATTCTGGCATCTATGTGCATTTGATTTTGGCGATCTGTTAGGCAGACGTAATTATATTTACCTTTTGTAGCCGTATAAATATAATCGACATCACTTGAACTATATTTATCACCATAAAGGAGTGTTAAAATAGTCTTCATATTATAGCTAAACTCCCACAATGATAAATACATATAAAGGAAACTTGAATGGCAACCATAGCAAATCTCACTATCGACCAAGGCACAACCGTAAGCATTGTTGTGCCTGTGAAGAACACCGATGGTACTGTGAAAGACCTAACTGGATATACAGCCTATTCGCAGTTCCGCAAAAGTTATTACTCTACTACTTATACGACCTTCACAGCGACTCACGATAGCGCAGGCGGCAATATAACACTTGCATTGACTGCAACTCAATCTAGTGCTGTAAAAGCAGGTAGATACGTCTATGATGTAGAGACACTGACAGGAACAACAGTAGCCAGGGTGCAAGAAGGCATTATCACAGTGAATCCAGAAGTCACAAAGGTTTAAGGAGAAAATAATGGCTAATGCATCAAGACAAGATTTAATCGACTACTGTATGCGGAGACTGGGGTTTCCTGTCATAGAGATAAATGTCGATGACGATCAGGTCAGCGATAGAGTAGATGACGCACTACAATTCTTCAACGAATACCATTTCGATGGCGTTGAGAAGACGTATGTAAAGCATCAGATTACTGGATCGACAATAAACATAACTAGTTCCGTGGACGCTTTCAATAACATTGAGACAATAACTGGCTCCACTAGTGGCGCAACTGCTGTTATAGATAAGTCTACCGTAGCAGGAGGCACAGCATTTATAGTTCGTAAAGTGAAAGGCACATTCACTGCTACTGAAACTATCACAGGATATGAATCTGGTGCTACGGCAACCACTACTTCATCCAATCCGCACATTGCAGGCGATCTAGAGAATCAATATATTCCTATTTCAACTTCTATATTAACTATAATTAAATTGTTCCCATTTGGTGGAACTCAAGGCTCAACGTCAACTAATAATTTATTCAATCTTAATTATCAGTTTAGAATGAACGACATGCATAATTTGCTTGCGGCTGACATGACCTATTATAGCATGATGCAGTCTCACCTGTCAACACTTGATCAGTTATTTGTTAATCAACGACAGATACGTTGGAACAGAAAAACAAATAGACTCTACGTTGACACTGATTGGAATTTAACTTTTAGACCTGGTGACTTTTTGATTGCACAGGCATACTCTATTATAGATCCATCGGCATACACAGAAGTGTATGATGATATGTTCTTGAAGAAATATACCACTGCTCTTATAAAAAGACAATGGGGTGAGAACATGAAGAAGTTTGGTGGAATTCAATTGCCGGGTGGCGTAACGCTAAATGGTCCAGAGTTATTTCAAGAAGCTATGGCGGAGATTGATAAGATAGAGGAAGAGATGCAAATGAAATATGAACTGCCTCCAGCCTTTATGATAGGATAAATAGACAATGGCTACTAATTTTTACTTTCAAAATGGTGACACTTCAGGCACGACAGGCGAACAACGTCTAGTCGAGTCTTTGGTCATCGAAAGTTTGAAAATTTACGGACATGACATCGCCTATATTCCTCGAACCATTGTAAATCGAGATACAATATTTGATGAAGATTCGTTATCCAAATACACACAGCAATATCCTCTTGAAATGTATCTTGAGAATGTTGATGGGTTTGAAGGCGAAGGTGAACTATTCGCTAAGTTTGGATTAGAGATACGAGATCAAGCAACCTTTGTTCTATCTAAAAGACGATGGGAACAAATGGTAGCTACATCAGGCGGCACGTTTCAATTAACTGCCAGACCAGCCGAGGGAGATTTACTCTACTTTTCTAAGACTGGATCAATGTTTGAAATTAAAATGGTGCAGTTTCAGAATCCATTTTATCAGTTAGGCAAGATATATGTATTTAAATTAGTTTGTGAATTGTTTGAGTATAGTTCTGAGAAAATTGATACTGGAATTGCTGACATAGATAACATCGAAGACATTAACTCAGCCAATACATTGGAGTATGAGTTGAAGACTGAAGCCGGCAACATACTGGTGACAGAGCGCAGTAATACAATTATACTAGAAGAGTTTGCGACACAGAAATCTCTCGCCAACACAGACAATGCTGACTTTCAATCGTTCACTGATATTCTAGATTTTTCTGAAGGCAACCCATTCGGTGACTTATAATGTTTAAGAACAGACAATTTTATCACTCGACCACGAAGAGAGCAATCGTGGCGTTTGGTACTATCTTTAATAATATTCAAATATCTAGGAAAGATTCTGCGGGTGTTGAAGTTCAGTCTTTGAGAGTGCCACTGGCTTACTCACAAAAAGACAAGTTCCTCTCCAGAATTAATGCAATTCCAGATGCCGACACTCGTGGTGAAGTAGCTATCACTTTACCTAGAATGGGATTTGAGATTACTGGCTTTCAATATGACACAACGAGAAAGATATCTCCAATTAGAAAAAATGTTTCGATGTCTTCCACCGATTCAATCAATGCAAACACATCATTCGTTTCTACACCATACGATATTGGCATGTCACTATATGTATTCGCAAAGAATCAAGAAGATGCGTTGCAGATAGCAGAACAGATAATGCCCACGTTTAATCCAGACTTCAATATTACGGTCAATGATTTACCAGAGATGGGAATCAAAAGAGACCTCAAGATTATTCTGGAAGGCATATCATACGAAGATAATTATGAAGGTCAATACGATGCGAGACAAAGTATCATATGGACATTTAATTTCGTGATGAAAGTAAACTACTATGGGTTTGTAGACACTCAAGGTCTGATACGCAAAGCAGTTGCAACCACTTGGCAGAATCCTGAATTGGCAGGGGAATACTATAGACAGAGTTTTGAGGTTGGTAATACCAGAGCGACAGCCCTTGCAACTATTGCCGGTGGTGTTGTGACCGATCTTCAAATGCAGTATGCGGGAGACGGCTATACATTCACTCCAAACGTAATCATTGAAGGCACGGCAACAGCGGTCGCAGTGCTAGAAGGAACTAAAATTAAGAAGCTCATACTAACTAATGCCGGCTCTGGTTATAGTGAAGCACCGATTGTTGTAATAGAAGAGCCTAACCGATTCAAAGAAATACCCGGACCGGCTGATGCATATCAGTTTGTTGAAGACTTTGAGCAAGATTATGGATAACAAATTATGGTTAATAAAGTGTTCGATGCACTAGACGCTACTTTTGAAACAAAGAAGACCGAACTAGAGCAACTAAAATCTCCAAAACTTCCTGCAGAAGTCGTTACTGATGATAAAGTTCAGGACGATTTTGAGGAAGCACGTATGGCAATGAAAAGGTCTATGGCATATAATGAATCAGCCATTCAAGGCATATTGGGTATCGCACAGAACAGCGACAATCCTCGGGCATTTGAGGTAGCAGGACAATTGATTAAGTCGATG
>TARA_R110000782_G_scaffold30348_6_pt1 | contig 31410 bp, 26 predicted proteins | sample TARA_R110000782 | Tara Oceans TARA_R110000782 (sample SAMEA4397859) | marine metagenome | biome: Polar Biome; feature: [SRF] surface water layer (ENVO:00010504); material: water (ENVO:00002006), including particulate matter (ENVO:01000060) such as... | depth 5 m | reverse complement strand
GAGCCGTACGAGCACCGGTGCCCCCGGGACGGGTTCGAGGCCGTCGCCAATGTCGCGGAGCGGTTCGGTGAGCGGGGCACGACGTTCGTCCTCGAGGACCTCCGCCGTGACGCCGGCGTCCCGTGGACCCGGGCCGCGGTCGCCTTCGCGTTCCTGAAGGAGCGCGGGGTCGTCGTTCCCGCCGGCGGACGGGCCCACGCCGCCGCCACTGCTGCGGTGTTCCTCGACGCCATGACCGAATACCACGCCCTCCGGGAGAAGGGCCCCGAGCCCGCAGACGCCGGCTGACCCCGTCCGGGCCGCCTGATCCCGCTTCCCCGGCCGCCGGCCGGGGTTTCTCGTCGTGGCTCCCAGGGGCGGGCTAGGAAACGATCGTTTCTCAGTGCCGACCGCTAGGAAACGATCGTTTCTCAGTGGGACGGCCATCAGACCCCGCTCCCGATCTCAGCCGGTACATCGGCGATGACCCGTTCGGCCGTCCGGCCCGTGAACTCCTCCCAGCGCTTCACGATGACGTCGCAGTACAGCGGGTCGAGTTCCATGAGCAGCGCCTTCCGTTCGGTCTGTTCCGCGGCGACCAGCGTCGAGCCCGAGCCGCCGAAGATGTCAAGCACCCGCTCCCCTGGCCGGGACGAGTACTGCATGGCCCGCACCGCCAGCTCGACCGGCTTCTCGGTCAGGTGGACCATGCTCTGCGGGTTGACCTTCTTGACCTGCCAGACATCCGGCACGTTGTTCGGCCCCAGAAACACGTGGGCCTTGCCCTCGCGCCAGCCGTAGAAGCACCACTCGTGGTCGCCCATGAAGTCCTTGCGGCTGATCACCGGGTGCATCTTGTGCCAGATGATCTGCTGGCTGAACTTCAACCCCGCCGCCTCAAGCGCCCGCGGGTAGTTGGCGATGTTCGCGTAGCCGCCCCAGATGTAGAACGCCCGCCCGGGCTCGAGCGCGTCGGCGGCGTTCTGGAACCACGCCATCAGCAGCCGATCGAACTCCTGGTCGGACACGAAGTCGTTCGCCAGCGGCCGGTCCTTGGCCCGCAGCTTCGTGGTCGTGCCCTTGCTCGGACCAGCCTTGCGTTTCGCGTCGAGCCCGCGGTCGCGCTTGCTGGCGTGCTGCTTCTTGGGGGCGAAGTTCGTCTGCCCGGTGACGAACGCGTTGTTGGACCGCGGCTGGACCGCGACGTTGTAGGGCGGGTCGGTGTTCACGAGTTGCACCGGCTCGCCGCCGAGCAGCCGCGCCATGTCCTCGGGGAGCGATGAGTCGCCGCACATCAGCCGGTGCTCGCCGAGGATCCAGATGTCCCCGCGGACCGTCGTCGCCTCGTCGGGCGGCTCGGGGATCGCGTCGGGGTCGGTCAGCCCGGCCTTCGCGCCCTGATCGAGCATCTTCTGCAGCTCGCGGTCGTCGAAGCCAAGCAGCGACCAGTCGAGCCCGGCGTTCTGGAGGTCGGCCAGCTCGAGCGGCAGCAGTTCCATGTTCCACTCGGACAGCTCCGCCGTACGGTTGTCTGCGATGCGGTACGCCCTGATCTGCTCGGGCGTGAGGTCGGTCGCGACATGCACTGGCACCTCGGCCAGGCCCATCTTCGTCGCCGCTTTGAAGCGGGTGTGCCCGCAGATGATCACGCCGGCCTCGTCCACGACGATCGGCTGGCGGAACCCGAAGCGGGCGATGCTCTCGGCGACGGCGTCGACCGCCTGGTCGTTGATCCGGGGGTTGTTCTCGTACGGCCGGATGTCGGCCAGCGGCTTCATCTCGATCTTCATGCGGCGCTCCTTGCCTCGATGGGCGTGCGGCTCCTCGCGGCGGTCGTCGCCGCGTGTGGCGTTGTCATGGCGGTTGGCCCGAGGCCCCGGGCTCTCGCGGTGGACGCGACGTGGGTCAACGTTGGGGCCCGTGTCGCGACGAAGGCGCGGGGTCCCGGCAGGCGTTCGGACAGGTTGAAGTAAGTCAGTCGGGTTCCGCGGCTGTTCCCGCGGGCGTAGGCGGCCCGGTCTGCCCGGGAGGACCCGTGGCGGTCGGGCTTCTTTCCCTCCTTCACCCCATTCACCGGGGTGCTCACGCGCACGCACGCGCGGGACGGTAGGTGTAGGGTGAAAGAGAGAAAGAAGAAGTTTTCTATATAGACAGCTCTCATTCCGCCCCCCCTTCGTTCACCCCTTCTTCACCGTCCTTCTCCGCGAGCCGGTAGGTCACCGCGTCGCGGCCCGCGGTCTTGGCGACCTCGACGGCCACGTCCCCGCGCTCGACGAGCGTCTCGACGAGCTGGCGGAACGCTTTCGCGTCAAGCTTCATCCGCTTGAGCAGCAGGCTGTGCGGCAAGCGCCGGTCCTCGGCCTCGCGGAGCTTGCGGAGCAGCCGCAGCGCCAGCTCGTCGAACTCGCCCTCGGCCGCGTACCCCGAGGCCATGTAGAGCATCCGCCGGGTCTGGTGCAGCACGAGGCCCGTGGCCCAGCGGACGGCGTCGGCGCCGATCTCCGGCGAGCGCGGGTTCTCGCTGATCGCGTAGAGCAGCGCGAGCTTGCGGGCGTTCTCGCTGACGCGGCCCCAGACCGTGGTCGCGACGGCGTCGGACCTCGCCTCGGCCTCCGAGTACGCCCGCTCGGCCTCCTCGCGCAGCTCGACCAAGAGCCGCTTCGCCTCGTCGGTGTGCGGGACGGTCTTCGGCGCCGGGTGCGCATCGGCGAGGTTCCCGCCGCCCGGCCTGAAGTTGGCCCACCACGCGGCGGTCTCGACGACGCGCTCGGGCGGATCGAGGATGCCGGGCTCCTGCCCCGGCGGGCGGGGGCCGGACTCCATGACGATCATGCGGGCGAACAGCCCGTTGGTGAGCATGCGCTCCGACAGCGCCGCGTAGTAGTGGTTCGGGATCGCGGTCCCGAAGAGCACGAGGCACGGCTGATCGATCACGCCCGGGTCGGGGTTGTTCGCCCGGCGGCGCATCGGATAGACCGAGTTCGACGACGAGTACATCGTCAGCAGCGTCGCCATGATCGACTCGTACCGGGCGTCGCGGGCCCGCTTCATCGACTGCAGCAGCGTGTCGATCTCGTCGGTCTGAAACAGCATCGCCGGCGTCGCGAACAGCGCGTCCTGGATGCCCTCGCCCGACGCGAGCTGCTCGCCGAGGCGGTTCGCCATGCCGACCCGCTGGAGGATCTGGGTATTGACCTTGCGGGGCCAGTCCTTGCCGCCCGACGAGTGCGCGAGCCCGAGCAGGTAGATGTTGGTGCGGTTGTCGCCGGGGTCGCGGACCTTCCGCCCCGCGAGCATGGCGAGCAGCGACAACGCCCCGCAGAACGCGAGCGTCTGGTTGGGGTACGGCGCTCCGGCGATGCAGTGGTCCATGACCTCGCCGACGAACCCGGGGACGCGGAGCATCTCGGGTGGCAGCGGGCCGGGGTCGGATGTCTGCGGCCCGGCGGACTGGGGCGACGGGGCTTTGGTGATGAGCGCCGAGATGTCCACGCCGGGAGCGATCGACGCGAGCGGTTCCGATTCGAGCAGCCACCCCCGCGGGCGCTCGTGCGGCTTGGACGCCGCGTCGTCGACCTTGTGGCGGAGCTCCTTCTCCGACCACGGGGGCTCGCACCGGGGGTTGTACCGCTCGAGCAGCATCCGCAGCGCGGTTTCGGGTTCGAGCTCGAACCCGTGCACGAGCGCGGTGGCGGCGGCGTAGGCCCGACCGTGCCCGCCCTGGCCCGAGATCGCGGGCGGCATGGCGTCGAGGTACGCCGCGGCCCGACGTTCGACCAAGTCGCCGCTCGGCGGCGACCGCGGATCTTGGCGCGTCGTTGCGGGAGCCCGCCCGTGCCGACGCTCGACCACAGCGTCCGCTAGCGCCTTCACGCACGCCGCCAGCATCGCCGCCGGGACGACCGCCGGCTCCCCCTCGAGCGGGTCGTACGGCTCGCCGTCCGGGTGCAGGCTTGGGCCGACGACCGTCTGGGCGCCGGTCGACCGCAGCTCGACGAGCATCGCCCCCGACGCCGGGTCCTTGTGCTTCAGGGTCGCGGCTCGCTCGCAGACGTACCAGCGGTGCGAGCCCGGCCGGCTCGGCCGCCCCGTGACCGCCCCGGTCGGCGGCAGGTACTGCTCCGCGAGTTCGATGGCCTCGTCGCAGTCAAGGTCGACGTCCACCAGCCAGCCAGACGGCTCGCCGAGCAGCAGCCCGATGTTGCCCGTCCCGTTGAAGTGGAGGGGCAGGTCGTCCTCCGACAGGTGCAGCGTGTTCCACCCGCGGATGACGGGCTTCTTCTCGCCCGCCGGCAGCGGGATCGGCGCGTACCCGCGGGCGTGATACCAGCGGGCGGCGTCGAGCAGGCTGGAGGCGTCGCCGGCCATCAGAAGGGGATCTCGTTCTCGGGGATGTCGAAGCCGCCCGCGGCGGGCGTGTAAGCGGGGCAGGCGTCGGGGTCGTCGAGCCGAGCGGACTTGTCCCCAAGCCGGTGCCGCACGATGCGGTCAAACTTCTCGCCGGCCTTCTTCTCGACGGTGATCGACAGCGTCGACGCCAGCGCCCCGGCCTTCGCCAGCTCGACGGCCTCCTCAACGCCGCTCGGGACCGGTTCGACGGATCGGGCACGCCACCACGCCTCGGCCTTGGACCGGGCGTACCCATCATGGTCGAAGCAGACCCACTCGCGGAACACCTGCGCGATCCCGGCGTGGTACTCGACGCGCATGGTCAGTGGCGCCGCCGGGTCGTGCTTCTTCCAGTGGACGTGGTACGTGACCTCGTCGACCTCGTACTCGCTGCGCGTGACCTGCCCGGTGAGGATGCCCTCGTTCGACGCGCGGGCCTCGTGCTTCGACCGGTTCGGCGGCGGGAACTCGTGCCCGCACTCGGGGCAGGCCTGGTAGCCCGCCGCGATCAAGGCCCGGCAGGACGGGCACTCCTTGGCCGGCGCCTCGCCCCCATCACCGCGGTCGTCGGTCGCGACCCTCACCGCGTCGACCGGCCCGTGCCGCAGCACGTTGCCGCCGAAGTCGAGCACGAGGCAGTCGTCCTTGCCCGGGTTCAGGCGGAAACCCCGGCCGACCATCTGGTAGTAGAGCCCGGGGCTCATCGTCGGCCGCACGAGCGCCACGCAGTCGATGTGCGGGGCGTCGAAGCCGGTCGTGAGCACGTTGACGTTCGCGAGGTACCGCAGCTCGCCCGAGCGGAAGCGGCCGAGGATCTCCGCCCGCTCAACCGCCGGTGTGTCGCCCGATACGAACCCGCACTCGATACCGTGCCGATCGCGCAGCACCGACTGGATGTGCCGTCCGTGCTTGATGCCCGTTGTGAAGATCAGCGTCGCCGCGCGGTCACGTGTCTCCTCGGCGATCTCGGCGCACGCGCCCTCGACGAGCACGTCGTCGTCCATCAGGTCCTCGGCCTCGCCGGCGACGAACTCGCCTGCTCGCACATGGAGCCCCGCGGTGTCGGCCTTGGTCGCCCCCGCCTTGGTGCGCAGCGGCGACAGGTAGCCCTGCGCGATCAGCTCGCGGACGCCGACCTCGTAGCAGACCTCGTTCAGGATGTTGTCGGGCCCGCAGATCTCGCCGGTCTTAAGCCGGTAGGGCGTCGCGGTGAGGCCGACGATCCGGACGTGCGGGTTGATCCTCCGCATGTCGGTGATGAAGCGACGGTACATGCCTTCATAGGGGCCGTCGTCCTCGGCGGGGATCATGTGCGCCTCGTCGATAAGGATCAGGTCGAACGCGCCGCCCCCGTTCGCCAGGTCGCACGCCCGCTTCCAGACGCTCTGGATGCCCGCGACCGTGACGGCGTACCCGGTGTCCCGCCGCTTCAGCCCCGCCGAATAGACGCCAAGCGGCAGGTCGGGCCCGATCGCCCGGATCTTCTCGACGGCCTGCTCGAGCAGTTCCTTCACATGCGCGAGAATCAGTACACGACCGTTCCAGAGTTCGACGGCGTCGCGGCAGATCGTTGCGATCACCGGCGTCTTGCCCCCGCCCGTCGGGATGACGACGCACGGGTTGTCGTCCCGCTCGCGGAGGTGCGCATACACCCGGTCCACGGCCTCGCGCTGGTAGGCCCTCAGTTGCATGGGCCCTCCTCGTACGCGCGTACGGCGTTGGCCCAGAAGCCGTTGGCCTGTTCGTCGGTCGCCCACGCGGGGTCAGATCTGCTCGGGCGTGATCGGATCGGGCCACCGACGAAATCGGCGCGTGCGCGCTCAGCCGTCGGACCGGGTGCGGAAGTGGTTTCAAGGCATGTCGCTGCGTTGGTGTCTGTCATGCTCGGTGGGTCGTTCATGGGTTCAGCTCGGAGATCGCCACGCGGACCAGGCCGCCCCGCGTCACGGGGCCGCGCTCCACGAGCAGCCGGTCGATCTGGCCGTCGTCGCGGTAGACGCCGGCCTGCTGCATCGCGTCGAGCAGCGCCTTCAGGCGGTTGTCGATGTCGAGGGCGCGCCGGGTCGGGGCGCACAGCTCGATGCGGACGTCGAGCCGCCCGCGCAACGGGCCCCGCGGACGCAGCCCCGCGAGCCGGGCGACCGCGTCCCTGCGGAACGCCCGGCCCTCGCGGCTGATCAGCACACGCACGCCCCGGCCCCGGCCCATCGGCACCGACCGCCAGTACCGGTTCACGCTCGGCGGCCACGGCAGGGTGAGTTGGAGCGTCTGACCCGCCATCCCTGGCGACGCCTCCCGGGTTCACGAAGGGGTGCGCGATGGGTTCACGACTGGACCGCGACTCATCGCTTCCACGGCGGCGTGCTGTTGCCGCCGGCCGACGCCACCGGCGACCCGGCCGGGCTGGGGCTCGTCGACCCGCTGCGGGCCGAGTAGCCCTTGATCTCGTTGGTCATCTCGCCGGTGTCCTCGCGGCGCTTCACGCCGACCTTGATCACCAGCGGGATGTTGTGCAGCTCGATCGAGTCCCTCGGCTGCAGCACGTTCACCGCCCGGCAGATCGCCGAGAGCTCCCCCTTGGCGATCTTCACCGCCGTCTCGCTGGGGTTGTCGAGGTTGAGCCGGGCCCAGAGCAGCCGGCCCTTGTGCTCACCGTCCACGATCTGGAACGTGAACTGCAGGTAGCTGCCGGTGCCCGCCTTGGTGGGCTTGGTCTCCGACTCGGTGATGACCGCGGTGTACGACCCCGGTGCGATGGGCTCGAAGTCCGCTGCGGGGTCGACCTCGCTCGCATTGAATCCGTTCAGGCTGGGCATGCTCATGCTCCTTCCGTGGTGGTGGATGTGTCGCTCGTGTCGGTGTTGGATGGCTCGGTGGGCGCGCTGCCGTCGCGGTGCGCGGCGTAGACGCGGAAGTCCAGCGGCAGCTCGTCGGGCAGGCTCAGGCGGTTCTTGGCGACATGCGCCGGGCGCTCGGTGGTCTTGAGCACCCGCTCGCCGCTGCCCACACCCTGCACCCGCTTGCGGTTGAACCCCTCGTCGGTGCTCTTGACCAGCACGCGATAGGTCGCGAACATCACCTCGTCGCACCACTCCTGGACGAGGGCCGACGCGTGCTTGTTGAGGCGGGGCGCGTACCGGTCATACGTCTCGGTCTCGGGGTTGGCGAACTTCTCGACCGACGCGTGCGCGATGAGGATCACCTGCATGCCGCGGTCGTTTCGCAGCGCGTCGAGCCCGGCGAGGACCTCACGCCACGCGTCGAGGGCAAAGATGTACCCCTTCGCGTAGGGCACGTCCTCGATCGACTTCACGCCGCGGTCGCGGCAGGTCTTCGCGTGGATGAGTCGCTCGAGCCAGTCCAGGCTGTCGATGACCACGGTCTGGTACGCGTGCTCCTCGGTGTAGAGGGCCCCGAGGATCTCGATGACCTGCTTGAACTCCGTCACCAGCGGGAACCGCTCGGCGTCGATGTCCGCGAGGCCGTCCTCCGTCTGGATGAAGACTGGCCGCTCGGCCATCGCGCCGAACGTCGACTTCCCGATGCCGTGCGTCCCGTAGACCATGATCCGGCGGGGGCGCGCGGCTCGACCGCGCTCGATGTGCTTCATCAGGCTCATGCGTTCTCCTGTGGGTGGGTCGATGAGGGGGCGGGTGCTTCGATGTCGATCAGACGCAGCGACTCGAACCTGGTCTGCCAGATGTCGTGCTCACGGCAGCGCTGCAGTTCGTCGATCGCGACGAGGTTCTCTTCGGTGGCCCGGTCAAGGAGCCGGCGCGAGAGCTGCCACACGCCGCAGCGGTACGGCTCGCGTTTCTCGATCGCGACCAGGTGCACCTCGAGCTCGACGCCGCAGGCCTCGACCACTAGCTCGCGGTAGAACGCCATCTGATGGACGTACCCGTAGCGATGGACGTCACGCTCGAAGTCGTCGAGGTTGTCGCAGGTCTTCAGGTCGACGATGCCGCGGCCAGCGATGGGGTTCAGCCAGTCGATCCGTGCCTGGCACGGCACGCCGCCGTACTCCGCCCGGACGACGCCCTCGGCGACGCCCGAGCGAAGCAGTTCGCGGGCGAACACGTGGTCGTGCACCCCGGCTCGCATCTGTTCGAGCAGCGCCGCGTCCGCGTCGCTTAGCACCGGTCGGCCGACCGACGCTGCCCAGTCAGCAAACGCCTTCGTCTGCACGCCGAACGGCTGACCGGTCTTCGGGTTGATCGGTCCGCCGACCGCGAACTGGGCTTCGAATCGTTCCCGTCCCTCGAGGATGAGCACGTGGGCGGCCCGCCCAAGGGCGTACGCCGCCGAGTCACGCTGCGGGATCAGACCAAGCTGCTTCCTTCTGTACAGCTTCGGGCAGCGCCGGAAATCGGCGAGCTGGTGCGACGAGAGGTTGTCCTTGGCCTTGGCGTGGTAGACGGCCGCCGGCTCGGTGATCAGGAATCCGAGATCGAGCTCGTGCGCCGGCAGTTCAGGCCCGCCCAGATCCGCCGGACGGATCTCCCGCTCGTAGTCGCCCTGGCCAAGCCGCACCAGCGGCGCGTTGCGTTCGGTGCTCATATTGCTCAAGCCGCCGCTCCCACCGGCGCGGGCGTCAGGGACTGGGCCACGCGGACGCGGCGAACCGCGAACGCGCTGTCGCCAAACTCGCGGGCGGCGAAGATCGTGAAGATCCGGGCCACGGCGTCACCAGACTGGGAGCCCGTGTCGAGGTGGATCACCCTCCGGGCCCGATCAGCGAAGTAGGCGACGTCCATCCGGACGCGGGCCTCGCCGTACAGACCCTCGGCCGCGAGGATGGCCAGGTGCAGCGTCGCCTCGGCATCGCTGAGGTCGATTCGGCTGTCAAACGTGAATCGAAGAAAGGTGCTCTGCACGCGGTGCCTCCTGCGATCTGGATCGCCCCTGCCGGCCCCGGGGACTGGTGCCGAACGGCGCCCCGGGGCCGGTCGTCGGGCGACGGAGGCGGGCGCGGCCTCCTCCTGCCACCTATGCCGCGCCGCCTCGGAGTGCGCACTCAGGCCAGGCCGAGGCCCGCGTCCTCGAACGCGGACCGCAGCGTGGCCAGCCGCCGCTCGATCCAGCGGCGGCAGATCGGGCGGCCCATCCGCCGCGTCCACTCGCGCGAGGCGCTCGACCAGCCGTGCTGCGCGACGTGTTCGACCAGATCGCGGTCGTCGGGACGGAGCCGGGACATGGCGTGCGCGACCGCGTCGGCAAGGTCCACCGACTCGAACGCGTCCGGCGTGACCGTCGCGGTGCGTCGGCACCCGTCACGCTCGCCGGCGGCGTCGCGGAGCGCGGTAACGCCACCACGGCCACCCACCTCGGTCTGCTCGAGCGAGACCGCAACGAGGTTCCCGCTGCGCTTCTCCTGGGAGCGGAAGCGCAGCTCCATGCGGACAAAGGTGTTGATTGCGGTCGTGACGAACGACTCGATGTTGCCGCGGTCGGGGTCGAAGAGGTGCGCCTTCTCGATCAGGTAGGCGGCCATGCCCTGCCGGAGGTCGTCGTAGTCCGACCTCGAGAAGTCGCTGCGCCGGCAGAGCTGCGCGGCCTTGATGCGGATGAGCTTGGCGGTGAACGGGTCGCTGACAACGGTGTGCCTGTCGGCCATCGGATTGCTCCGAGGCCGGCGTTTGGGCTCCCGAACCAGTCATCAGGAACACGTCGAAAGCGGTGCCGCGACAGCTCGTCGTGGAAGAACACCGGTGCGCCCGTGACTGGCCGGTGATGAGCCGGCCGGCCTCGGACGAGGGCCGGGGTGTCGCGGATGGCGCAAGGATCAGGGCGAGCCGAAGGCCCGCCCCGAAGACCGCAAGAACATGCAAATGCAGGGCTTAGCGATACTGCTCGATTTTCTTTGCCCTGTCGCGGCTGTGCGACGCGACAGTCCGGGCGACGGAGATTGAGTCGTCGAGTTCGGAGATCGCGGCCAGACCACCAGCGCGGTCGATGGCACGCTGGACCTGGTCCTTGGACACGGGGCGACCCAGCTGCTCCGTCAATGCGTCGGCGGCCTTCCTCGTCGAACCATGCGTCACCCGAGCAGCGATGAGCACATCGTCGTTGAGGTGGCCCTTGATCTCGGCCTTGAGCTGCCGCCGGACGACCTGCTTCTTGACCTGGGGATCAACCGGGAGCAGGCTCTTGGATTCCGCGATCGCGTCCGCCTCGGCGACGAACTCCATGAACGCAACACCATCGATCACGAGCTGGTCGCCATCGAGCTCGCCCACGCGGTCCAGCTGCACCACCGCGGGGACCCGCCCCGGCCAGATGCGGTCGTCGGGGACGAGGCGGGGGACGATCACGATCGCTCGCCCGCCGACCCCGACATGCGCCACCACGGAGGTCGCGTCGGGCTCGCCGAGCCGCACGGCGAACACGACCTCGCGGGTCGTGCCGTCGCACGGGATCCGGCCAAGACGGCAGAGCCGGTTGGGCACCACGGCCTTCGGCGAGCCCTTGAGGCCCAGGCCGGCTGCGACGCACGCGGCCAGCCCGTCCGGGTTGACCTCCCAGCCCTGGCACATCTCGGCGGTGACCTCGTGACGGAGTTGCTCCGGACAGTAGATGTAGAGCCTCGTCTGACCGTCGGGACCGGGGCGCTCGGCCACGACCTCGATGTGCCCGTCGTCACAACTCGGGCACGACGCGGTCAGGCCGCCGGCGGACCGGCGGACGACGCCGAGGTCCCGGAAGACCTGGAGCGACCCCGGGGGCCACTCGCTCAGGTCGCGGTGATCGAAGGTGCGGCCGAGGTCATCGGCCGCCTCGAGGAGCAGTCGCATCACGGCCTCACTGGTCATCGGTCACCCCCCAGCGCCGAAGGCACCGTTCGCCGACCGCCCGCTGCTCGTCCGGCTTGCTCTTGAGGTTGCTCGAGTTCGGCGCCGAGACGCTGAACCGAAGCGTGGGCGCCCGGCCCGGACCGTCGTGCCGGAACCGCATCGCGACCGAGGCCGACAGGACCTTTGCGCCCTCGGCCGTGACGTTCTCCGCGCGCAGCCACCGCTCGATCTTGCGGTAGATGTCGTTCGGCGAGGCTTTGGGGTCGGCCTTGATCTCGATCCAGCCGCCGCTGCCGCGCGGCGCGACGCGCATCTGCGTGATGCGGGCGTCCTCGACGCCGTCGGTCGCCTCGACGGTCAGCGGGAAGTCCGGGCTGAGCAGGTGGTCGAGCTTGAAGGTCGGCCGCAGAGGGTCGGCCGGGTCCACGTCGCGGCCCAGCACCGCCTTGCAGAACGCCAGCTGCAACGGCTCCCAGACCGGCTTGCCGCCCTGCGCGAACACCTCCATCGACCCGTCATCGGCGTTGTACACGAACACGTTCTCGAAGGCGTAGCGGTCCGACCGCACCACGGGCTCGTCGCTGTCGGCGTCGAACACGATGTGCTTGTCCGGGTAGTCGTCCAGATACGCGAAGAAGTAATCCGCCCCGCCCTGACGGCGGTAGTGGACCACCTTGCAGCAGCGCCCGCGCATCTGCTTGGGCCCGTAGAAGGCGGTGAGCGCCTCGCTGAGCCGCTCGAGCATCTCGGGCGTCACCTCGAGCGGCACCTTCGGCAAGCTGTTCCGACGCTTCCAGTGGCGGCCGGCAGCGAGGCTGTCCGCCCGCGCGAACATCGCGCCCTCGGTGAACGCCTCCGGCAAGTGCAGGTACACCCACATCGCCTTGTCCTGCTTGCTCGCCTGGGCCTTGAAATCCTCAGCCATGGTCGCATCGCGCCAGAGGATCTCCTCGGCCAGGACCGCCATGCCACGGTGGTCCGCCAGCTCGTTGATGTCGCGCAGGATGACCTGAACCTCCTGCCGCTGGCGCTCGGGCAGCGCCTGCCACGCCTCGAAGACGGGCTCGATCTTGTGCTCGGTGAGCTCATCCCATGTGATCTCCGTCAGCTCCCCGCGCCGCTCGAAGAACGCGCGGAGGAGGGGGTTGGCGATCTGCTTGAGCACCTTGCGGGGGTCAAAGGCCTTGGCCATGACTCATACCTTTCTGTCCCGTGGACAGTAAACACTCCGGGCAAATAGAGAGGGCGACGCACCCCGTCAGAACAGCCCGGGTTCGATCTCCTTCACGAACAGCCCGAGGTTCTCCAGGCGGATCCGCATCGCGTGCGCGGACACCTCGAACCTCTCCGCCAGCGGTTTGCACAGCGCCTCGCGGGCGAGTTCAACATCTCGTTTCCGGTCGCCGGCGAGAGGTCGGACATCCAGATCCGCGTCCGGCACCGGCGCATCGGTTCCGCGCCAGGCGTGCCACTCGTCGAAGACCAGCTCACGGGGCATCAACAGGCACCCCGCGAACGCATTCGCCTGCCACTCTTCGGGCACGCTGTCGCCATCGCGGCACACGAACGCGGGCTTGCTGCCGGACTCGAAGAGCGTCCGCTCGTTCGGGTCGTCGAGCAGCTGCGAACGGTGCAGCCGCCAATGGCCCACCTCGTGCGCGACGGTGAAGTTGTACCGCCCCCGCAGGTGCGGGAACTCGTGCGGGTCGAGCGAGGCGTCGATGCGGATCGTGCCGTCGTTGAACCAGATGGCGCCCATGACATCGTGCCCGCCGAACTGCGAACGCAGGTCCACGATCTCGAACGGCAACTGCAGGTGGATCTCGACCAGCTCGTCGAGCGGGATCGGCACGGTGATCTCGTGCCCCTTCTCCGTCCACTCGTCGAGCAGGAGCTTGGCCTCGCGCTCGATCTGCTTCTCGTGCAGGAACTTCACGCGGTGCTTCTGGTGCGATCCGGAGGCCATCAGTCCTCGGCCCCCTTGCCCTTGCGCTCCGCATCGGCGATCAGCTTCTTGAGCTGCTCGGGGGTGAGGTTCTTCGCGGCACGGAGCAGCGCCGGCATCTGCTCCGGGTCCTTCAGGATGATGTTCTTGACGTCATCGGGCATGCGCCCGGCCAGCGCGATCCAGTGATCCGGGTCAGTGCCCAGCACCTCGGCCATCTTGCGGACACGCTCAGCCGCGGGGGCATACTCCGCCTTCCCGGTTTCCACGAGCGACAGGTATGTCGGACTGATGTCTATGAGCTCGGCGAACTTCCGCAGGCTGATGCCCTTCTCGATCCGCCGCTCGCGGAGGACGGAACCGAAATGCTGGAGGGGGTCGCTCATGCGGTTGTGCTCGCCTTGACCCGGACAGGGGGCGATGTTTAGGATATCCTGCACATAACCGGCGGGTCAAGAGCCGTTCCGCTCGAGTCCCAAATAGACCCCGACACTGGAGAAACCGTGCCTCTCGCCATGGAAGCCATCAACCTCGAGACGGTCTTCATCTCGCGCGTCCTCGTGGCATCGGCCGGCGATATGGACGGGTTGCGCTGGTGGGACTGCTCTGGCACCCTTCATGACGCTGGCAGGATCTCGATTAGCAGGGGCATGCCCCGGACCCAGCAGTTCGCCAGAGCTCGGCTTGCGTTCGAGGTCGCTCGGAACCGCTGTCGCGAGGTCTATGCGCCTCCTGACGCGGTCACGCTCTGGGACCTTCCCGCAGATGTCGAGGCTCAGTTTGATGAATGCTGGCCGAATTGGCTGTCCAACGGGTCAGCGGCAATCCACTCCGCCTTCAACGCTGACCCAAACGACAAGACCGATCTGGTCGCGGCTCTCGACGCTGTGATCGGCTTGAGCGACGAGGAGCATGCCTCAATCAAGTCCATGCGAAGGGCCGCTGATCGGAACGCAGTCCCTCTTGGCGATCACGACGGCATTTCAAACAGCCTGATCCTCAAGCTCGCAGCGGCCTTCAGCAAAGGGGAGCCCGGCAAGCTCGCAGTTCCATTTGCTCGCCTTGGATACCCAGCGTGAGTGATACCACCCGTCCATCCTCATTCCTAGCGACGAAGGGTCTCTTTCCAGACCAGACATATCGCGCGTTTCTTCATTGGGACTTGCAGGCAAGCGTAGAAGACAACGTACGGGAACTTCGACGGCAAAATACGGTCGGCGGGCCAAGCATCGGCTGGCTAAAGGACTTCGGAAAAATCCTCTTGCGTCGATTCGGGGAGGCAGGCCCGCCAGCACCCCTCGTTGACCTTGCAAAGACCGGATGCGACATGACGGTCTGGCGTCCGCTACTCCTCTGGCACGGCTGCGAGAGTGATGCTCTACTCGACGCATTCTTCTCCGATTGGCTGTTTTCCGAACACGAAAGGGGTGCCGTCAAGGTCTCGCGAGACGCAGCGGAGTCATTCGTCAGGGACTTTGTTGCCCGAGCCGGCTTCGGCGCATGGAGCGATAGCAATGTGACCCAATCCAGCTCCGGACTGCTGCGAACTGCAGTTGCATTTGGATTGCTCAACAACGGACGACAGCGACTCTTTTCAGACTATGTCATACCTCATGAGAGCATGCTGTATTTACTCCACTATTTGTTTCGCATGGAACAAAGCAGCGTGAAGGTCATCAGCAGCCCGCGGTGGCGTATTTTCATGATGTCACCAGCACATGTCGAAAGTGAGCTCCTGCGTCTGCACCAGTTGCACAAGGTGGAATTCCATCGAGCTGGGAGTCTGGTTGAGCTCAAGCTTCCCTTCGCATCAGAGTCCGCCTTTGCACGGAGCCTGTCATGACCAAAGAATGGCTCGAAAGACTGCGAGGGAAGCTCGAACCGCTGCTGCAATCGGCAGACCCGCGGCAGACTGCGTTCTCCGCGTACCACGATATGCCGTATGCGATCTTCCACTATCCACCGTCGGACGAACTCGAGCTTCGCCAGGAGTTGGTGCTTCTTGCCACCCGCCTCGAGCAGCACGGCAAGCGGGTTACAGAGATATCGCTGACGGAGGTGATGCACGACTTGATCCGCGACGACATGCCGACTCCGAGCCTCGCCATGGCAGAGCGTGACTCTGGCGCGGAAAAGCTCGTTGAGCAGATCCATGCCTACCTCTCCGAGACCAACCCACTGGTAGATGCGGTTGTCCAACGCGTTCCGCACGACGTTGAACCGACGCGCGACGTCATCTTTTTCAACCGTGCTGGAGGACTGTTTCCCGTCTACCGAACGTCCGCGCTCGTGGAGCATCTCTACGGCCGCTTAACCACCCCTGCCGTTCTGTTCTTTCCGGGCTCACTTGCTGGCCCAGCCGGCTTGAGCTTTATGGACGCATTCCCGCCTGAGCACAATTACCGTCCCCGTATCTTCTGATTCGGCCAGAGGGCTCCCAGACGCCAGAGGCACCATGAGCACGATCAATACTCTTTTCGACCGGGATATTTTCCGGCCCATCCAGGAAGTGATCAAGGTCGATCAACAGGACGACAGCGTTGTCATCCAGGAGATCGAGGAGTATGTCCCAACGCCTGCTATCCGAAAGTCATTCACCGGCATCCTGGAGTCATATGCAGAGTCCAAGAACAAGCCGAGTGAGCAGATGGCATCTTGGGTATCTGGCTTCTTCGGATCTGGAAAATCGAGCTTCGCAAAGCTTCTGGGCATCGCCATCGAGAACCGTGACCTCGAGGGGACGCCCGCCGGTCGTCGTATCGCGCAGAAGTTTCATGACTCGCGAACTGATGTCGTGCTCTCGACAATCGGGGAGAAACTGCCGAGCGAAGTGGTCATCTTTGATCTCGCCACCGATGCCGGTGTTCGAAACTCTGATCAGAAGCTCACGGAGATCATCTATCGACAGCTTCTTGAGCACCTCGGCTACGCCAAGGACTTGGACCTAGCGGAGCTGGAGATCGGGCTCGAGGAAGACGGGGCGCTGGAGCAGTTCCGGCAGGCGTTTCTCGAGCATATCGGCAAAGAGTGGGATACTCGGAAGTCCATGACAGCCTTTGCCATGAGTGAGGCGTCGCGCGTACTCCACGAGATGGACGCCGCGAACTACCCTGCGGCGGACTCGTGGGCAAAATCGGCCCGCAATCGATTTGATCTGAGCGCCAACGACCTCGCAGAGCGGAGCGTCGAGCTGCTGAGCCGGCGCCGTGGTGATCGCCGGCTGGTATTCGTCATCGACGAGGCCGGTCAGTTTGTTGCACGCGACGTGAACAAGATGCTTGATCTGCAGGGCATCGTCCAGGCACTCGGCCGCGTTGCACGTGGGCGAGTCTGGGTGATTGTGACATCGCAAGAGAAGCTGAACGAGATGGTTGGCAGCCTAGACGACAAGCGGGTCGAACAAGCCCGGCTGATGGATCGTTTCCCGGATCATCTCCGCGTCCATCTTGAGCCCTCTGATATCTCCACCGTCACGAGCGAGCGCGTTCTGTCCAAGAACGCAGATGCGGAGAAGTCACTTCGCCAGCTGTTCGAGCAGCATCGTGGAAAGCTCTCCCACTGTGCTCAGCCGCAAGCCGATGTCAAGCTGGAAGAGTTATCCGCAGACAATTTCATCCGCCTTTACCCCTTGCTCCCGTACCAGATCCGTCTCATTATCGACATCGTTTCTGGGCTTCGCACCCAGGGCGGCGCGATCGCACACGTCGGAGGTGCCAACCGCACAGTCATCAAGCTCTCTCAGCAGCTGCTGACGCATCCAGAGGTAGGCCTTGCCGGCAAACCGGTCGGGTCACTCGTCACCCTTGACAGCGTGTTCGACCTCGTCCGCGGGAATATCGCGAGTGATATTCGTGACAAGATCGATCGAATCGCGCAAGAGGTAGAGCATCCTGCCGCGCTTGCTGTTGCCAAGGCGATCTGCCTCCTTCAGTTTGTTCCTCAGATCAAGAGAACCCCTGAATCGATCGCGGCAGTCCTGCATCCGGCCGTCGACGCTGACTCGCGGCTGCCTGAGATCAACGAGGCACTTCAAGCTCTCGAGCATGCCCGGCTTATCCGCAAGGGAGACGACGGCTACCGGATTCCGTCACCAAGCGAGGACGATTGGGAGAAGCAACGTGCCGGCTTGTCTCCGCGATCACCGGAAATTGCGAAGGTGATTGGTGACCAGGTCGAGCAACTCTGGCAGCCGGCGCCGACCCACGAGCTCGCCGAGACTCGCGTGTTCAAGGCGAGCCTCGTGCTCAACGGGAGACAGCGGGTAGCCGGCGACATCGATTTTGAGCTGCGAACTCTCCCCGAGGACAATGGCTACGAAGATCGGGTAACCGAGATCCGAAGAGAGAGCCAGCGGGACCAGGGGAAGGTCTTCTGGGCGGTTCCAATCTCAAAGGCAATAGATCTCTCTGCCGAAGAGATCTGTCGATCGCAAGACATGGCCACGAAGAAGCGGAGTGCTTCGACCGAGGCAGAAGTGCGGCTTCTAGGCGAGGAAAAACGCCGACTTCAGCGGCAGCAGGAGGAATTGAAGCGGCTAATCCGTGAAGCCTGCTCAAACGGGACGATCTACTTCAGAGGAAACGACCGCAGCCCCACCCAAGGCGAATCGGAAGTCGGCAAGATCGCTTCAACTCGTATGAAGGCAGCCCTGCCAGAGGTGTTTGAACGATTCGGCGAAGCGGCTTGCCGGGTCCAAAAGAAGGACATTGAGGCACTGCTCACGAACGAAAACCTCAAAGGTCTCCCGCCCATTTTCACGCAGCTCAAGCTCGTATCGATACAGGGAGGCCGCGGGAGGGTCAACGCGGAACAGTCACCACTCCACGACGTCCTGGCACGGATCGAAAGCGTTGCCAACTACGGCAACGCAGCATCAGGTCGATCGCTCGAAGCTGACTTCGGCGCCCCGCCGTTTGGGTGGGACTTCGAGATCGTCAAGCTCCTGACCCTTTGCCTACTTCGAGACGGCAAAATTGCGGCTGTATCGCAAGGCCGTACCATCGAGACCGTTCCCTCCGATGAAGCCAAGGACCTGTTCGGTTCAAACCCGAAGTTTCGCGGGGCGACATTCCGTCCGAAGAAAGCCATCGACGCAAAGGAGTTGATGGCCGCTGCTGACAACTTCAAGAAGACTTTCGGCAAGGATGTCCCCGAACTCAACAGCGCATCCATCGCCTCGGCTATCCGTGATGCGGCATCCAGCCACGAAGATGATCTCCTCGAAGTTCGCGGAATACTCGTTGCTGATGCCCTGCCAGGTGGCGAAGTCCTCGCCGGTGCCATCAGTCAGATGAAGTCGCTCCGGTCCGGAAGCGAAGAAGACGCTATCCAGACCTTTAACACTTCCTTTCAGAGCATCAGGGAGGCAATCGCGCGTGCGGCCTCGCTGCGTGGCAAGCTCACCGAGCCAAACCTCGAAACGATTCGGAACGCCCGCACCGCGGTGACCACCATGTGGCCGGCGTTGAGCGGCGAGCCCGATCTGGACGAACCAGTGCAGGAGGCCGCCGAGCTGCTGAAAGATCTCCTTCAGCGAGAGACATTCTTCGAGCAGGTCCCCGAGATCTCCCAGCGTGCGGCCAAGATCCGAGACACATACAAGCAGGTCTTCGACCAGGCCCTGGCCGATCGGACGGCGACCTACACGGACGCTCTCTCAAAGCTTCACAGCCTTGATGGCTGGCCACGCCTATCGAAAGAGCAGCAGGAACGCATCGCGATGCCCCTCTCGTCGCTCGCCAAGGACAACACATCCGCGACGACCCCAATCTCCCAGATCCGTTCGGAAACGGAGGCCTGCGAGTCACGGCTCGCGACGGCCATCCACGAGGTCAACAAGATCAACGAGGGCGAAAGGCTCGTCAAGGTCAAGAGCACGAAGTACTTCGCGAACGCGATCGAATCCCCTGAGCAACTCGACGCGGCGCTCGGCGCCCTTCGCGCCGACTGCGAGAACGAACTGGGCCGTGGCAAGATCATCCTGATCCAGTGACAACCTATGGACGACAAGACACGCAACACGCTCCTCAACGCCACTCAGCAGGTTCGCCGCCTGCTCGAGACCGATGTCGCTGAGCAGCTCGAGGGCGATTTCGACATCCTGCCAGACGGCACGATCGCCGAGGAAGACCCTCCGCACCTCGATGCTCGCCAACGCCTCACGCGGGCGAAGATTGTCGAGTCCATCCGGCACCGCGCGGGAGGCAGTGCCCAGAAGCAGCGGCTCGAAGAAGCCATCGCCAGCTACGTCCGAGAGACCGCGTTCACCATCCTCAACCGCTTCATCGCCCTCAAGATGCTTGAGGTCCGCGGTCTCGTTCAGCAGTGCATTTCCAAAGGTGATGAGTCGAGCGGCTTCAAGGAGTTCTGTCTCTCGGCACCCGCCATCAACCTCACGCCCGACAAGGGCTACCGGCTCTACCTCGAGTGCCTCTTCGACGAACTCTCACTCGAGGTCAAGGTTCTCTTCGATCGCCACGATTCTGTCTCGCTCGCCTGGCCCCGCCGCAAAGCTTTCGAGTCGCTGCTCGACATCCTCAACGCCGTCGATCTCAGTTCCGTCTGGGCCGAAGACGAGACCATCGGCTGGGTCTACCAGTACTTCAACAGCGACGACGACCGCCGCAAGGCCCGCTACGACGCGAAGGGCAAGCCCAAAGCGCCGCAGAACAGCTACGAGCTCGCCGTCCGCAACCAGTTCTTCACGCCGCGCTATGTCGTCGAGTTCCTCGTCGACAACACGCTCGGCCGCACCTGGTTCGAGATGCGCCAGGGCAACACCGCTCTGGCCGACAAGTGCCGCTATCTCGTCCGCCGCCCCGACGAGGTCTTCCTGAGCGCCATGACCGACCCAAAGTCGGATCACGCCGAGGCAGGGTGCATCGCCCTTGCCAAGCTCTTTGACGAAGACTCCACCGCCGACTTCCCCGAATTCCAGCCCGGCGACACCCAACGCCTCATCGATCTCGCCCACTGCGTCGACGGTTATGAGCGCCACCCGCTCGAAGACGATGCCGGCAACGACTGGTGGCCCTGGCCTACCAAGGCCCGCATGAAGGCCGCCGACGACTTGTCTGGGTTCACCACCCAGGACATCCTCGATGTCATGTTCTGCCAGTGCCGGGCAGACCGACAGGGCGACGGCGCCGGCATCGAGGAACCCGTTTTCCTCCGCCTCGCCAACGAGGTCCGCCGACGCGTGCTCGAAGCCCGCGAGCCCGACCGCACCCAGGAGCAGCTCCTCAAGCAACCCGTCTTCGTCCGCCACCGCCCCCGCAAGGACCCGCGCGACCTCAAGATCCTCGACCCCGCCTGCGGCTCGTCCCACTTCCTCATCTACTGCTTCGACCTCCTCCTCGAGATCTACGCCGAGGCCTGGGCCGACGAGCAGTCACCGCCCTCCCGGCTCACCGGCAAGACCCTTCGCGAGGACTACCCCGACGAAGCCTCCCTCCGCCTCGCCCTCCCCGGGCTCATCCTCCGCCAGAACCTCCACGGCATCGACATCGACCCCCGCTGCGCACAGATCGGCGCCTTCGCCCTCTGGATGCGGGCCCAGCGGGCGTTCAACGAGTTCAAGATCTCTCGCGAGGAACGCCCGCCGATCACCCGCGCCAACATCGCCGTCGCCGAGCCCATGCCCGCCGAGGCCGACCTGCTCCAGGCGTTCAAGAGCGATATCAAGCCCGCCGTGCTCGGCCAACTCATGGAGGTCGTCGTCGACAAGATGCGCCTCGCCGGCGACGCGGGCTCACTCCTGAAGATCCACGAAGAACTCGCCGACGCCATCAAAAAGGCCCGCAAGGAGTGGGGTGAGCGACCGAAGGAAGAGCAGGCCATGCTCTTCGGCGGCGCCAAGCCCAAGGCCCAGCAGTCCAGCTTCGACTTCTCCGGCGTCACCGACGATTCCTTCTGGGAGCAGGCCGAGGCCCAGACCCTCAACGCTCTCCAACGCTTCGCAGAGTCCGCCGCCAACGGCCAGCGCTACCGCCGCAGCCTCTTCGCCGAGGACGCCGCCGCCGGCTTCGCCTTCATAGATATTTGCCGCACCACGATGGATGTCGTTCTGATGAATCCGCCCTTCGGGGCGCTGCCTGCTGCTGCACAGACGTATGTCACCAATCGGATTTCGGCGGGTCGTAATGATGCGTATGCGGCATTCGTCGTTCGAGGTCGTGAGATGCTTCGAGATGGCGGCAGGCTTGGAGCGATCAGTTCACGTTCGTTCCTGAGTGGGCGCCATCACAAAGACTTCAGGCTGTCGCTGATGCAGGGGAGTCGCAGTAACGAGATCGAGTATCTCGTGGATCTAGGCTGGGGGATCCTAGACGACGCACTAGTAGAGACCGCTGCTTATACGCTTGAGCGAGGCGGATTTGATCGCTCGCTTTTTTCCGATACCCGAAAGGGACCTCGGCTGCATGACGGCATCGAAGAATTGCACTGGCACCATCGACGCCGGTCCTTCTTTAACTTAGTGCCCGGGAACCAGCTGTTGTACTGGCTCTCTTCTGAGCAGCTCGAACTTCTGAACGCTGACAGTCGCTTTGAGCCAGATCTCGGGCGCGTGACGAAAGGCCTCTCAACGTCGGACGATGAGCGCTTTGTTCGACTTCGTTGGGAAGTTCCGGCCGAAGTCGATCAGCCAAGGTGGATCCCCTTCTCGAAGGGTGGCGAGTACGGATGGTTTTCGGGAGATACGCACCTTGTCATCAACTGGGCCAGCGACGGCAAGGAAGTGGCAGCATTCAATGATTTCATCGGGGGCAATGTTGCACGTTCACGACAGTCTTCCCGGTACTACTTTCTTCCAGCCATCCGATGGTCACGTCGGAGTACGCGTGGCCTGAGCTTCCGGCGCATGCGACGCGGGACAATCTTCAGCGACAAGAGCCCGGTTGTGGTCACTTCTCGCCCCAAGGACGCCGAGTGGCTTGGGATTCTGCTCGCCAGTGATCTGTACCACGGGCTGGTCGAGGACCAATCTACTGGTGGTTCGTACGAAACAGGTGCTGTCAAAGTGCTGCCAGTGCCGGATTCAAAGATGCGTCCGAGTGCAACAGCCTGTCGCGCTGTTTACCAACTGGCAGACACGATCGCGTCTAGTAGTGAAACGTCGCCACTGTTCTGCTTGCCGCGCAGCATTGCGAACACGCCATCCGTTGCTTTGCTAATTCAGAATGCAAGGGACGCCTTGAGCGAAGTGAACCTCGACTTGGCATCTGATATCGCTGACTTGGTCCAGACCGCCACTTCGGACGAAGAGGACGACAACGAGATTGAGTCTGAAGGCGCTACGTCGCAAGCCGAGGATCTCTGCTCCTGGAGCGTGGGCGTCGCCGTTGGCCGCTTCGATGTCCGCCTCGTCACCGGCGAGCGTGAGGCCCCGCCCGAGCCCGATCCCTTCGACCCGCTCCCGGTCTGCTCGCCCGGCATGCTCACCGGCGACGACGGCCTGCCCGTCGCCGAGCCGCCCGCCGGCTACCCGATCGCCTGGCCCACCGACGGCGTCCTCGTCGACGACCCGGGCCACCCGCGCGACATCGTCGCCGCGGTCCGGTCGGTCTTCGACGTCGTCTTCGGCGCCGAGTCCGACGCCTACTGGGCCGAGGCCGCGTCGATCCTCGACCCCAAGGGCCACGACCTGCGGACCTGGCTCGCCAAGAGCTTCTTCGAGCACCACATCAAGAAGCACAGCAAGAGCCGCCGCAAGGCGCCCATCCTCTGGCAGCTCGGCGTGCCCTCGGGCAAGTACGCGGTCTGGCTCTACGCCCACCGCGTCACCGGCGACAGTCTCTTCAGCGTGCTCAACGAGATCCTGCGCCCCAAGCTGGACCAGGAGGAGAGCCTGCTCGGCCGCCTCAAGGCCGACGCCGGCGCCAGCCCGACTTCGGGCCAGCGCAAGGAGATCGAGGCCCAGGAGGACTTCGCCAGTGAGCTGAAGACCATGATCGAGGAGGTCGCCCGCGTCGCCCCGCTGTGGTCGCCCGACCTCGACGATGGTGTGGTGATCTGCCTCGCCCCGCTCTGGCGGCTCTTTCCCCAGCACAAGCCGTGGCAGAAGGAGTGCAAGAAGATCTGGGACAAGCTCGTCGCCGGCGACTACGACTGGGCCCACCTCGCCATGCACCTCTGGCCCGAACGCGTCGTGCCCAAGTGCCAAGATGACCGCAGCCTCGCCATCGCGCACGGCCTCGAAGACGTCTTCTGGGAGCAGGACGACAAAGAGAAGTGGCACAAGCGCAAGGCACCTGGACCCAACGCCAACGCCAAGTCGTGGGTTGATCTGATCACCCGCCTGGTCAACGAGCGGACAAGCCGTCAGGTCAAGGACGCTCTCTCCAAGCTGATCGCCGCCGGGCAGGCCGCCGGGAACAGCGGCTCACGCAAGCGTGGCCGAACGAGGTCGAAGTAGGACGAAACCGCCGATGACGAGCACCCAGACCCAGAACCCGTTCCACGCGTACCTCGCGGCCCAGCTCATGGAGAAGATCCGCGATCGGTCCGTCGTCGTCTGGCACGACGAGCGCGGCGAGTTCGCGGGCTTCATCGCCGAACTGCGCGGCAAGGACACCATCGACGAGTGCGCGCCGGAGCAGGTGCAACTGGACGGCAACGAAGCAACGCTCATCTGCTGCAACGGCTCGCTGTTTGAGACCAAGATCGTCGCCGAGCCGCTGGTCTGCGGGACCGAGATCGATCCACTCGTCATCTACGTGCCCGGCGAAGAAGAGAAACCGAAGGCCAACCCGCTGCTCGAAATCGAGCTCCTCGGCACTCGAGTGAAGTGGAAGCTCGCCCAGATGGCCCGGTTCTGTCTGAAGAACTTTCTGTCCGACGACCAGATCGATCAGGTGCTCAAGGCCGAGGGCAACATCACCTACGCCGACATCGTGGGCGTGATCGCCAAGCTCGACGGCCCCGGGGCAATGATCGAAGGCGGTCGCCAGACCGGCTCGATCCTCGACGCCTTGTTCAAGGACGCCCGCAACTCAGCCGAGATCATCGCCGCGTGGCTAGCCACGCCGGATTCGGACTCCGCGATCGAGAACAAGGGCGCCCGGGGCGAGATTCTCCGGCTTTCCGGGAAGGTGGGCCATACACCCAAGGAGGATGTCGAGCTGACCGATCTGCGGATGCAGGTCGCCCGGCACATCCTCATCAACGAGTTCGTTCTTGACCTTGACGGTGACCCGCCCGCCATTACGGCGATGATCGCGAAGGCCAAGTCCGCGGATCAGCAGAAGCTCGTACGCGATACGGCATCCGCCTTCCGTCGGCACCACGGCGACGCGTACGAAACCATCGCTGATGCGATCGAACGCGAGTTCCAGCTGGGAGTGGATGTCGTTGCCGTGGAGAACCTTGGCAGCATCGACACCTTCAAGTTCGAAGAGCGTGCACTGCTGTGCCGTGCCGGCGAGATGATCGTGGATGGCGACTTCGAAGAGGCCCAGCGGCTGGTATCCGTTCACCATCGTTGCTTCTGGGCGGATCGCGACTCGATGCGACAGCAGCAATGGGAGGCATGCTCCCGCATGGCTCTGCTTGGGCGAGCTATCCATGAAGTACGAGACTCCATTCCAAAAGCGTCTGACCCGACAGTCACTTGGGTGCACCGCTACACCGATCCGGCTACCGGGTGGTATCGAATGGACGCTGCGTACCGCCAGCTCCAGTCCCACCTGGCCTCGATGACCGATGATCCCGAGTCCGAGACCGCGAAGCATGCGGTTCTCAATGCCTACGAAACGGCCGTTGGCGAGCTGGCTGAGAGGTTCGTCGATTCTCTCCATCGCCAGTCATGGCAGTTCCCTGAAGACGTGTACCGCCAAGTCGATGTCTTCGATGAGCTTGTCAGTCCGCACATTCGCGACGATGGCCCCATGGTGCTGGTGCTCGCGGACTCCCTGCGCTTTGAGATGGGAATCGAGCTTGCTTCCCAGTTCTCTGATGCAAAGGCAATCCAGGTCCGCCCTTGCATCGCCGCATTTCCGACCATCACGCCGATCGGCATGGCCGCGCTTCTCCCGGGTGCAAGCCGCTCGTTCGACGTCGTCGATGCCGACGGAAAGCTCGGTGCCCAGATTGACGGCCGCGTGATGACGTCACTGAAGGACCGAAAGAGATACCTGGAGGGTAAGATTCCGGGATGCAAGGACATCACGCTCGACGAGCTGCTCAGCATCTCTGACGCGAAGATCAAGAGTCGATTGCACGGTTGCCGACTGCTCGTGGTCCGCTCCCAGGACATCGACCAGATTGGCGAAGGCATGCAAACAGGCCTCGCCCGCCAGGTAATGGACACTGCTGTAGGGAACATCGCTCGTGGAATCCGACGATTGGCCAGAAATGGCTGCTCCCGCGTCGTGATTGCAGCTGATCACGGCCACGTCTTCGGGCAGGAGCGCGACCAGTCCATGCGTTTGGATACGCCGGCGGGAGAGCAGGTCGAGCTCCATAGGCGAGTCTGGTGCGGACGGGGCGGTACTACTCCACCAGCTGCTGTGCGTATTTCCGCATCGGAACTTGGTTATACGAGTGATATCGACTTCGTGGTTCCGCGTGGAGTGGGGGTGTTCCGCGCTGGTGGTGACCTTGCCTATCACCACGGTGGGCTCAGCCTCCAAGAAGCCATCGTGCCGGTACTCACGCTTGAACTCGCTGCCCAGAGCACCGCGCCCGAGGCGGGCATCGAAGCCGACGTTCGGGATGTCCCGGGCAAGATTACCAATCGTGCGTTCCGAGTCACAGTCACTCTTTCGCCGAGAGGGCTCTTCGACGCCGACCGAGTAACCGTCCGGGCATCCTTGATCAGCAACGAAGGCCGGGAAGTCGGAACCGTCGGCCAAGCCATTGACGCCGACTTCGACTCGGTGAGCAAGAGCGTCTCGATTGGAATTGGCCGCACGGCCACACTCTTGATGCTGCTCCAGCGAGATGCCACAGAGGCATCCGTGGTGATCGAGGATGCGATGTCCAAAGCGTTGCTCTATCGTTCGCCAGCCCCGATCCCCATCGATGTACTTTGACGAGGACACGTCCGGATGAGCCAGACCCACGACATCAGCCAAACTGCCGAGCATCCTCAGCGTGACGCCCTCGACGACAAGCTCTGCCGTGTATTTGATGGCAAGGTCGTGCGGAAGGACCTTGTCCGCAAGGTGAAGGTTGGGGCCAATGTTCCGGTCTTTGTGCTTGAGTTTCTTCTTGGGAAGTATTGCGCCTCTTCGGACAACGCCGCGATCCAAATGGGTCTTGAGGTGGTGAATCAGACCCTGGCAGACAACTACATCCGTGCCGACGAGGCCATACGTGCACAAAGCCGAGTTAAAGAAGACGGTACACACACTTTCCTCGACAAGGTCAAGGTTCGCCTGGTTGATTCAGAGTACTGGGCCGAGTGTGTCAATTTTGGTGATCGCTTTGTCCATATCCCGACTCAGTACATCCGCGACTACCAGCGACTTCTGACGGGAGGCATCTGGGCCCAAATCGACATGAAGTTCGAGTACGACGAGGAGAGCAAGGGTAAGCACCCATTCTGGATTGAGCGGATGCAGCCAATCCAGATCGCGACCTTTGACATCGACTCCTACCGATCCCTCCGCGCCGAGTTCACTACAGACGAGTGGCTGGATGTCGTCATTCGGACGATGGGTTATGAGCCCACGGGTATGGATAGGCGGTTGAAGCTACTGTTCTGCGTCCGCATGATTCCATTGGCCGAACGAAACTTCAATCTGATTGAGCTTGGCCCGCGCGGAACCGGCAAGAGTTACGCGGTGCAGGAGATTTCCCCTTACGGGGCACTGCTGACAGGCCCGACAACAGTCGCAAACATGTTTGGCCACATGAGCGGTCGCTCAAAAGGCATGGTGACGATCTGGGACGCGGTAGCGTTTGACGAAGTCGCCGACCTCGAGAAGATGCCCAAAGAGGTCGTGACCACACTCAAAACCTATTGCGAATCGGGTACATTCCAGCGCGGCAAGGAAGCGGATTCGGGCGAAGCCAGCATCGCGATGTTTGGCAACACGAATCAGCCAGTGGACGTCATGGTGCAGTCGGGCCATTTGTTCGAGCCGATGCCTGAAGTCATCAGGAATGACAAGGCCTTTCTCGATCGAATCCACTTCTACCTCCCAGGATGGGAGGTCCCGAAGATGCGAAACGATCTGTTCACGGATCACTACGGTTTTGTCGTGGACTACTTCGCCGAAGCCCTTCGGACTTTGCGGAAGTACAATTACACGGAAGCTCTTGATCAGTACTTCGAGCTGGGAAGCCACCTGAACGCTCGTGATCGCAAAGCTGTCCGTCGAACTGTGTCTGGGCTGATCAAGATCCTGCATCCGCATGGCGCAATCGGGCGAGAGGATCTCGAGGAGATCGTCGAGTTCGCGGTGGAAGGGCGCCGTCGGGTTAAAGAGCAGCTCAAGAAGATGGCACCACACGAGTACCATCAGACATCCTTCAGTTATCAGCTAAAGGAATCGGGTGAAGAGAGGTTCGTCGGTGTTCCGGAGCAGGGCGGCCGGGACATGATCTCTTCCGATCCACAGGCACCGGGATGCGTTTACGCATCGTCTGTGGGCAGCGACGGGAATGCTGGCCTCTTCCGTATCGAAGTCACGTGCTCACACGGAACAGGCAAGCTCCGTACCGCTGGCGGGCTCAGTGGCTCGCTCAAAGAGTCGGTGACAAGGGCATTCGGCTACATGCAGTCGAAGAGGGCCGAGCTTGGATTCGGTAGAGAGCTAGATGTATCCGATCTGCACGTTGAGGTGATTGATCTGCTCAACAACCGAGTAGGCGGGGAGATTGGCGTAGCATTCTTCGTCGCGGCGTTGTCGGCGATGCGTAAGAGCCCGGTGACCGCAGCGACGCTCATTCTTGGCGACATGAGCATTCAGGGGAACATCAAGCCTGCTCGTACGCTCACGGAACCGCTACAGATTGGCATGGACAACGGCGCTCGCCGAGCAATCATCCCCATCGAAAACAAGAGGCAATTCCTGGAGGTAAGTGCTGACATCATGGAGCACGTCGATCCCGTGTTTTACGGGGACCCGAAGGCGGCCGCATCGAAGGCGATGAACATTATCTAGGGATTACTAGTCGAGTCAGTCTGTCCCAGAAGCGTCTCTGCTGTTCCCAGGCGATCAGCCGTGTGATGTGACGAAGATCCCTTTCCGTCACTGCATCCCTCCCTATGTCGACTGGCGGCAGGAACAGGATCTCCTCCTGAATGTCCGGTGCCAGGTGCAGCAGGTTCATGATCTGCGTCATCCGCGGCTGGGTGACTTGCGCGAGATGAGCCAACTCCGACTGGTTCGCCACGATGCCGTCTGCGATCAGCTTGTCGAACCGGATGGCCAGGGCCATGAGCTTCGCGACCCGGGGCACCCGTCCCGGGAGTGGGGCCGCCTCTGCTGACGGCCCCGGGCCGTCCACGATCCTCTTACGGCGGGCCTTGATCTCAAAGTGAATCGCTCTCGTCACCGTGGTCATGCGGCCTCCGTCTTCACGCGATCCATGAACGCCCGGATGCTGGATGGCCGGAAGGTCACCTCGATGCTCGAGTTGGCGGCGTCGTAGTGGACGACCTCGATCAGCAGCTTCAACAACCGTGCCTGCTCTCTCGGGATCAGGTTCGACCACACCGCGTCGAACCCAGCGAAGACCTCAGCCGCCTCGTCCGGGTCGATCACCTGCCGTTCCAGTTCGACCGAGCGAGCGTTCAGCTCCTGAATCCGGGTCTCACCCTGGGCGATCCGCTCGTTCAGGTCGGCGACTCGGAGGGCGATGTCGGCGGAGGCGAACCCGCTCTGCGCGAGTCGGCCCAGCTCCGCGTGGTGCCGTTCTAGGTCCCGGGTGAGGCTACTCCGCTCCTTCCGCAGTTCGCCGAGCTCGCCGGCAACGAGGCGCTCGGCGTCCACCAGGACCCGCTTCAGCAGGTCCCGGTCCTCGGCGAGCCTCCGGACCTCCTCGACCACGACCCGCTCGATCTCGAGCGCCGGGAGTGTCTTGGAAGGGCAATGGACCGCTCCGCTCTTAATCGCTTCGATGCAGCGGTAGTAGCGGTGGTACGTCCTCCGGCCCTGCCCCCGCGCGAACGTGTGGCTCATGGCATACCCGCACGCCTTGCAGCGCAGCAGGCCGCGGAGCAGGGCGCCGTACTTGTTCCGCACTTCGGCGCCTCCGGTCCGCCCGTTGTACTTCAGGATCTCGTTGACCCGGTCGAACAGCTCCCGCGGCACGATCGCCTCATGTTCGCCGTTGTAGACCTCGGCCTTGTGGACGATCTTTCCGATGTACACCGGGTTCGTGAGGTGGGTGTACAGAGTCGACGCGTTGAAGGGCGTCCCGCCGATGACGCGGTCCTTCTTCGTCACCCGCCGCTTGTTGCACCACTTGCGTCGCTTCAGCTCGCGGACGACCGGGTGGAGCGCCTGGATCTCGGCGTACAGCTCGAACATCGCCACGACCCGGGCGGCCTCGGCCGCGTTGACCACCAGCCGCGGGCTCGGGCCCGACCGGTCGACGTCGTAGCCGAGCACGGGAACGCCGCCGGCCCATTTCCCCTTGCGCTTCTGGGCCGCGATCTTGTCCCGGATGCGTTCCCCGATGATCTCCCGCTCGAACTGGGCGAACGAAAGCAGGATGTTGAGCGTCAGGCGTCCCATCGAGCTCGTCGTATTGAACTGCTGGGTGACCGAGACGAACGAGACCCCGTGCTGCTCGAACAGCTGCATGATCCGGGCGAAGTCCATGAGCGACCGGCTCAGCCGGTCGACCTTGTAGACGACGACGCAGTCGATGCGGCCGGCCTCGATGTCTCGGAGCAGGTGGTCCAGCGCCGGTCGATCCATGGAGCCGCCTGAGAATCCGCCGTCGTCGTACCGGTCCGGCAGGCACGCCCAGCCCTCGGCCCGCTGGCTCATGATGAACGCCTCGGCCGCGTCCCTTTGTGCGTCGAGCGAGTTGAACTCTTGGTCCAGCCCTTCGTCGCTGCTCTTACGAGTGTAGACCGCGCAACGCATCGTGGCTTTCGGAGCGGTCTTCGGGTCCTCGCGGTCTCGCTTACGGACGGCCCTCATGAGCAGACCTCCTTCGTGAGCCGGAAGAACCGAAAGCCGTTGATGTGCCCGCCGGTGACCTTCCTCGCGATCGCGGTCAGCGTGCGATACCGCTCGCCTTCCCACTCGAACCCCTCGCCGTCATCGAGGACGATCACGCGGATCGTCCGCCCCTTGTACTGCCGGATGATCGCAGTGCCCGGCGACGGGAGCCTCGGGTCGCGGCGTTGCTCGTGGCGGACGGTCGCCGCGACGATGTGCCCGGGTCCTTCGTTCGGCCCCAGGACCGTCTTCGGCGCCATGACCCGCACGTCGGCGTCGTTGGCCAGTTCCTCGGCACGCTTCCTGGCCCGCTCGCTCAGGCCACCCATCGCATTCGCCTGGATGCGCCAAGCGACCTTCCGGATCAGGTACTGACGGTGCCTGGTCCTGCACACATGCCCGTGCAGCTCCTTGTACTTCTCGACGAGCTCCGCCGTCGTCATGTGCTCGAGCGCGTCGAGCTCTTTCTGCACCTTCGCCTCTGCCGTCTTCGTCATCGCGGCTCCTCGTACCGGGGACATCGGAGACGCGGCCCTTAACCGGCGGACCGCGGAGCCACACTGAGCCCTTGATCGCCCGGCAGTTCAAGGCCTGTCTCGCCGTCTTCGTCGAGGTTCTCGCGATCGCCGATATCGGCCGCGTGCTTCGCCTCGAGCGCCCGAACCAGCCCACGGGCGAGAATGCCCGCGACCTCGTCGCGACGCTCGTTGGCCGTCATCGTGTCTGGATTGCGCGTCGTGTCGGCGTAGTGCTTGGGCATCGCGGGACCTCATGGGCCGCGTGCTCAAGACGCCGCCCTGGTGTCACCTATGCCGTGCGCCCAAGGGGTGCGCAGAGACTTCACCGCCGGTCCATCCAACGATCAGGATCATGCTCAGCCTCGGGTCCGAAACAGGCCCTTGCGGACCGCCTAGCAGAGACGAAGAGCCGTTAACCCCGGCACCCGCCCAAACCAGAGACGCAGAGACTTTGGCGGCCAGAACGCCCCGCTCGGCCGGCGACGCTCCAAGCACGGTTATGACCCGCGGTCGAGCGGAGACCCAGCCGCGGGCTGACCCTCGCTCTAAACCCTTGCGGAGACTGGCCCTGAAAAGGACAACGCCGCCGAGGTCTCTCGGCGGCGTCAGTCGTGAACCGGTGAGCCAGTTGCGTTTGCAACCGGCTCGGTAATAGCGGGAGT
>TARA_R110000782_G_scaffold167129_4_pt1 | contig 31441 bp, 30 predicted proteins | sample TARA_R110000782 | Tara Oceans TARA_R110000782 (sample SAMEA4397859) | marine metagenome | biome: Polar Biome; feature: [SRF] surface water layer (ENVO:00010504); material: water (ENVO:00002006), including particulate matter (ENVO:01000060) such as... | depth 5 m | reverse complement strand
GCGCCTGCCATGCCGCTCGATGTCCGCGATCAGCATTTTCATTTCGGCAATCTCCTTCACCTGATCACGAGTGATCCTGTCGGCCAGATAGCGCACACGGGGGTCACGAATATCGGCTTTCCGAGCGTTGTTGATGGCTATGGAGTGGTGCGGAATCATCGCTTTCATGAAATCCCTGTCACCGATCAGGGCTTGGCTGCGGTTCACCGCCAGCAATATTCCGCCGCCGATGATCGCAACCGCCAGCACCGCAATTTTCGCAACCTGTGGTCGATACATACCCCACATGAAAGCCAACATTACTCCCGTCATGACGCAGCCCATGACGAGCGAGGCGATGAGCCGGGTGAGGCTGAATAATGCGTGGTCCCAATCGTATATGAGCTGATACATCAGGAAAAACATGATGATCGTTGAAGTGGCGATCATCGCTGCGAAGCGTCCCCACCCCATGCTCATTCTTTGATGCTCATTCATCACGGCCTCCTGCTGGTTTATGAAACTAAACCTGTTAGCCGCACTTTAGTTCATCAGCCCGCTGTTGCGGAGCCAGCCGATCGACCAAATCTGCCGTTCACGCTACTCCCGCTCAAGGCTCCTTGAGCACGGCCCTCAGCGCATCAACCTTGTCGTTTTGCGCATCGACGATAGCGAGTGCAGCCGTGCGCTGCGCCTCGATCTGGGGGATGCCGCCGGTCGCCTTGCCTAGCGCAATGGCGTTCAGCCGTTCGGCATAGAGCGTGTCGAGGCTCGCCATCGCCATGGCGCTTTGGTAGCGCGCCTGTTCCAGTGCGCCGAGCAGCACATGCGCCGCCACCCATTGCTCGCTCGATACCGGCGCGCTGGCGGCGACACGGATGCGCCCGGCGGTTTCATCATAAGCGCGTTCGAACAGCGCATCGCCATTGCCGACTTGCGCCGCAAGGTCCGCAAGCTGCCTGAGCAGCGCTGGCTCCGGGCTTTGCTCGCCCGCCAGCATGTCAGCAGCTCTATCGGCAGGAGCCCTTGCCGCGCCGTCGGCCGGGCCCGTTTCGATGGGCCGCTTGGCGAGAGAGGGATAGCCGCGCCCATCCTGCCCTCCACCGGCACAGGCGGAAAGCAACAGGGCGGCGATGGCGGGCAGATGGCGCTTGGTCATGATGCGCAGATAAGAACATAACGCGCGCCGCGCAATGGCATCCATACGCCCGCACGCATTGCCCGCATTGGCAAGCGTATCTAATCCGCCTAGTGAACGGAAATGCTCGACAGTTTCGCCAATGTTTTCCCGGTATTTGCGATCATTTTCGCCGGATATATCGCCGCCAAAACCGGCATCGTTCCCGCCGCCGCCAACCGGGAACTGAACCGCTTCGTCATATGGCTCGCGCTGCCCGCGCTGATGTTCTCGATCGTTGCGACGACCGACTGGCCCGCCTTGTGGGACGGCGATTTCGTGATCGCCACGCTGAGCGCCGCCTTCCTCACATTCGGCGCGGGCATGGTCATCGGGCATATGCGCGGGCTGCCGATCGCCGATATCGCGGTCGATGGCCTCAACGCCAGCTATTCCAACGCCGCCTATATCGGCTTGCCGCTGTTCCTGCTCGCGCTCGGGCCAAAGAGTGCGCCTTATGTCATCATCGCCGCCACGCTGATGCTGATGAGCCTGTTCGCCTGCGCCATCATCGCCATCGAGCTGGGGCATAACCGCAACGGCGGCGTCGCCCATGCCATCGGCAAGGCGGGGCTGGGCATGATTCGCAATCCGGTGATTATCGGTCCATTGGCGGGCCTTGCATGGTGGCTGACCGGATGGACGCTGCCCGCGCCCATCAACAATTTCACTCATATGCTCGGCACCGCCGCCAGCCCGACCGCGCTCGTCGCCATCGGTCTGTTTCTGGCCGAGCGGCCGTTGCGCGAGGCGCTGTCCAACCGATTCGTGTGGATGCTGACTTTCACGAAGCTGGTCGTGCATCCCGCCCTCGCCGCGCTGATCGCGGTGCCGCTCCTGGGGCTGGCGCCCTATCCCGCGACGCTCGCCATCGCCATCGCCGCGCTGCCCACCGGCACCGGCCCTTTCATGGTCGCGGGTTTTTATGCGCGCGACGGCAAGGTGACATCGGGGACGATATTACTCACCACCCTCCTTTCGATGTTCACCATTACGGCGATTTTGAGCTTTTTGGCGGGATAAAACACCCTGAATCGGTTGACAGCCCCGGCTCTATCCACTAACGGCCCACTTTCCGCGCAGCCACCCCGGGTCGCGGCCCATGGGTTATGCGCCAAGCAGTTCTGGATGAAGAGATAAAGCCATGTTCGCAGTCGTGCGCACGGGCGGCAAGCAATATCGCGTTGCCGCAGGAGACAAGATAGTCGTCGAGAAGCTGGCGGGAGACGCCGGCGACACGATCACACTGGACGATGTCCTGCTCGCCGGCGAAGGTGCCGACCTGAAGGACACCAAGGGCCTGACCGTTTCGGCAGAGATCGTCGCGCAGGCGAAAGCCGACAAGGTGATCGTTTTCAAAAAGCGCCGTCGCCACAATTATCGCCGTCGCAACGGCCATCGTCAGCGTCACACGATCCTGAAAATCGTGGCGATCGGTGGCGACAAGCCGAAGAAGGCCGCCGCCAAGAAGACGGAAGCGGAAGCTGCTCCGGCCGCTGAAGCCTGAGCGCGAACGAGATTTAAGGAGTCATAGGAAATGGCACATAAGAAAGCCGGCGGTTCGTCACGCAACGGCCGCGATTCAGAGAGCAAGCGCCTCGGCGTGAAGAAGTTCGGCGGTCAGCATGTGATCGGCGGCAACATCATCATTCGCCAGCGCGGCACCCGCGTCTATCCCGGCCGCAATGTCGGCATGGGCAAGGACCACACGCTGTTCGCGCTCGGCGAAGGCCGCGTCACATTCCATGACGGCAAGCTGGGCCGCAAATATGTGTCGGTAGACGCAATGGCCGAAGCCGCCGAATAACCGGACGATCTTGCTGGGGTCGTCCAAGGGACACCCCGAAGATCTGTTATATGAGTTTCGACTCGCAGACCAAGGGGCGCCCTCACCGGGTTAGCCCCTTTTTCCATGCCTTCTTCCGGCAGCGAAGACGCCTCATCCCAAAGACCACACGGGCCAAGGCACAGGACGGACTAATCGCCTATAATGTCGTAAAGCTGTAACCCCAGACGGCTAAAGCCGCACCAGAGAGGACACACCAATGTTCGCAAGAACGCCCAGACTTTTATTGCGGCCCGGCTGGGTCGAAGATGCTCCTGCACTGAGCAACGCCCTTGCCGACACGGCGATCACCCGCAACCTGCGCGATATGCCTGCCGTCGCGACACCCGAAGCAGCCAGGGCATTCCTCGCCGCTGCGCGCGATCCGCTGTCGCCCTATTTCCTGATATTCGCGCGCACCGGCGGTGCGCCGCGTCTTGTCGGCGGATGCAGCATAATACGGGAAGGCGGCGCGCCGGAACTGAGCTTCTGGATCGCCCGCCCCTATTGGGGCCTGGGTTTCGCCACGGAAGCCGCCTCGGCCGCGATTCGTATCGTTCGCGCAGCCGGTCTCGGCCGCATGATCGCGCGCCCGGCAACGGACAATGTCGCCGCGTCCCATGTATTGAGCAAGATCGGTTTTCGTCTGACCGGACGCCGGGAAACGCGGCGCACCGCCGCGCGCGATCGTACAATGACCTGCTCGCTGTTCGAGGATAGCTGCGCAGGCCCGATGCGCATCGACCCCGCGCAAGAGCTTTATATGGATCGCTCGCCCATCGCGGCATGATGACCATGATGACAAGGGAGGAAGGGGCATGAACATCCCCTTCCCCTTCATCTCCACTGGCTAATCCCGCCAAGGCGCGATAAACGCGCCTCATGCATTTTCTCGATCAAGCCAAGATTTTCATCCGTTCCGGCGCGGGCGGCCCCGGCGCCGTCAGCTTTCGACGCGAAAAATATATCGAATATGGCGGCCCCGATGGCGGCAATGGCGGCAAGGGCGGCGACATCATCTTCGAAGCGGTCGCGGGCCTCAACACCCTGATCGATTTCCGCTATACCCAGCATTTCAAGGCCCAGCGCGGCATCCCCGGCGCGGGCAAGAACCGCACCGGCGCGGGCGGGCATGATCTCGTCATCAAGGTGCCGGTCGGCACGCAGATCCTTTCCGACGACCCGGACGACCCGCAGGTGCTTGCCGATTTCACGAAAGTGGGCCAGCGTCAGGTGTTCCTGCGCGGCGGAGACGGCGGACGCGGCAACCTCAGCTACAAGACCAGCACCAACCGCACCCCGCGCCAGCATGGCACCGGCTGGCCCGGCGAGGAAATGTGGGTGTGGCTGCGCCTCAAGCTGCTCGCAGACGTGGGCCTTGTCGGCCTGCCCAATGCGGGCAAATCGACCTTCATCAATCAGGTGACGAACGCCAAGGCCAAGGTCGGCGCCTACCCCTTCACCACCGTGCGCCCGCAGCTAGGCGTTGTGTCCCATCGCAACCGCGAATTCGTGATCGCCGACATTCCCGGCCTGATCGAGGGCGCGGCGGATGGCGCGGGGATCGGCGATCGTTTCCTTGGGCATATCGAGCGCTGCCGCGTGCTGCTGCACCTGATCGATGCTGCCGCCGACGATCCCATAGAGGCATGGCATGTCGTGCAGGGCGAGCTGGAAGCCTATGGCGCGGGGCTGGAGGACAAGCCGCAGCTCATCGCATTGAACAAGGGCGATCTTCTGGGCGACGAGCTGATGGAAGACATCGCATCGCAATTGCGCGCGGCAGGCGCGGAGGATATCTTCATCATCTCCGGCGCGACAGGCGAAGGCGTCGGCCCCATGCTCGATGCGGTGCTACCGCTGCTGGGCAGCGAGCAGGCCGCCGTAGAGGCGCTCAATGCCACCGGTGCGCAGGAGGATGAGCCCGAGGAGAAGCCATGGTCGCCGATCTGAACCCGCAAGCTCCTGAACCTGTGCAGGATCAGGACTGGCCGCTGCGGAGCTGGGGGCTGGCTTTGCTCGGCGCGCTGGTCGGCCTCGCCATCCACCATATTACCCTTAACGAGCCCCATAATTTTACCGAAGACTCGACCCGGCTGGCACTCGCCACCTTCCTTGGCGTGGCGGGCATAGGCTTCGCTTTCGTCGTCGAACGCGGCAAGATCAGGGGCAGCGCGCTCTTCGCCCTGATCGCCGGTCTGGTCATCGCGTCCGTCCTCTACTGGAGCGGCGACTTCACGAGCTGGGAGCCGTGGCGGCTGGTCAGCGCGCTGTTGACGGTCGCCATCGCCGCGCCGCTGTTTCAGGGCTGGCGCGACGGTGGTTCCGTGCGTTGGCACATCCCCTATATCGAAACCCACAACCGGGCATGGACCAACATATGCCTGTGGTTCGCTTCATGGGCCTTTGTCGGCACCGTCTTTCTGCTGGTTCTGCTACTGGGCGCGCTGTTCGATCTGATCGGCATCGATGCGCTAAAGGACTTGATCGAGAAAGGCTGGTTCGCAATGACGCTGGCGGGCGCGGCCTTTGGCGGCGCGGCCGGGCTGCTACGCGATCATGAGCGCATCGTTCGGCTGTTGCAGCGCGTGGTCATGCTCGTGCTCTCCGTGCTCGCGCCGGTGCTGGCGGTCGGCCTCGTGCTCTTCCTGCTCGCCTTGCCCTTCACCGGCCTCGGCGCATTGTGGGAGACGACGAAATCGACGACGCCAATCGTGCTGTCCTGCGTGATCGGCGCACTGATCCTCGCCAATGCCGTGATCGGCGACCGGCCAGAGGACGAAGCGAAGCTGCGCGTCATGCGCTGGAGCGCGATGGCGCTGGGCGTGACTATATTGCCGCTCGGCATCATCGCCGCCATCTCGACGGGCCTGCGCATCGATCAATATGGCCTCACGCCCGAACGGCTATGGGCGGTGATGTTCACCGCCATCGCCTGCGCTTATGGCCTTGCCTATCTCGTGTCTGTACTGCGCGGCCGGGAAACGGGCTGGACCGGCGTTGTGCGGCCCGCCAATATGCGCCTTGCGCTTGCGCTGTGCGCCATCGCCTTCCTGCTCTCGACCCCGCTCATCAGCTTCGGCGCTATCTCCACGCGCGATCAGCTCGCGCGACTGGAAAGCGGCAAGGTGTCGGTGGACCAGTTCGACTTCGCTGCGCTGCGTTTCGACTTCGGCCCGGCGGGCATGAAGGCGCTCAAAAAACTGGCGAAGCAAGGCAAGACGAAAGAAATCCGCACCGCCGCCGCCGATGCACTCAAATCCGACGATCGCTACGCCGCCTCCCAGGCCCGGCAGCGGACGGAAACGCTGGGCAACATTACGACATTCCCCAAAGACGCCAGCTTGCCGCAAGCCCTGCGCGATCGTCTGGCCCAGATTGGCTATTGCACGGCTTCCGAACAGTGCAACCTGATCTATCGGCCGGATGCCGGACAGGCCATTCTCATTGGGCGCTGGGGCAACAGGATTTTACGCCTCGAAAATGGCGCATGGGCGGAAGACAATCGCCCGACGCCCGTTATCGGCAAGGAAGACGCACAGAAAATGAATGAAGCCTTCGCTCGCGGCAAGGTAGAGATACGCAGCGTCCCCCGCCAGCAGGTCTTTATTGACGGCAAGCCTGTCGGCGATGCATTTGAATGAGCTCCATGAGCGACACTCTATCCTCTCCCCTTACCGGCTTCCCGCCCGCGCTCGTCAAGCGCCTTGTCGTCAAGATCGGCTCGGCGCTGCTCGTCGATGCGCAAGGCGCGATCCGCAGCGAATGGCTGGCGGGCGTCGTTGCGGACATTATAACGCGCACCAAGGCGGGGCAGCAGATCATCGTCGTGTCGTCGGGCGCCATCGCGCTGGGCGCGCGCCGCCTTGCCCTGCCCAAGGGCGGGCGCGGTAGCCTCGACGATGCGCAGGCCGCCGCCGCCGTCGGTCAGATCGCGCTGTCCGGCCATTGGGCCAGCCTGTTGGAAAAGAGCGGCCTCACCGCCGCGCAGATGCTGCTCACGCTCGACGATCTCGAAAACCGCCGCAGGTATCTGAATGCCGCCGCGACGCTCGAGCGGCTGCTCAGTCTCGGCGTCATTCCCATCATCAACGAAAATGACAGCGTCGCCACCACCGAAATCCGTTTCGGCGACAATGACCGGCTCGCCGCCCGCATCGGTCAGGCCGCGCGTGCGCAAGCTGTCGTGCTGCTCTCCGATGTCGATGGCCTCTACACCGCCAATCCACACAATAACCCCGACGCCCAGCTTGTGCACGAGGTGGAACGCATCGACCCCGGCATTCTCGCCATGGCCGATGGCGAGTCCGGCTCCGGCATGGGATCGGGCGGCATGGCCTCAAAGATCGAAGCCGCGAAAATCGCAACCGGCGCAGGCGCGCATCTCGCTATCATCTCCGGCACGGCGCAGCACCCCCTGTCGGCTTGGGAGAATGGCGCGAACGGCACCATCTTCCTCGCCCAGACCGGCAAGCGCGCGCGCCAGAACTGGCTTGCCGGACGGTTGGCGATCAAAGGCCGCATCACGGTCGATGCGGGCGCGCAGGCCGCTCTGCTCAAGGGCAACAGCCTGCTCCCGGCCGGGGTCACAGAGGTGAATGGCGCTTTCGCGCGCGGCGATGTCGTCGATATCATCGGCACCGATGGCTTGCCTATCGCGCGCGGCCTTGCCGAATATGACGCCACAGACGCGCAGCGCATCGCGGGCAAGCGTAAGGACGAGATCGCCGCCCTGCTCGGCACCCCGACACGGCCTGCCCTTGTCCACCGCGATCACATGGTGCTGGTGTGAAGCGAACGGTTGCCGTCACCGGAGCGACGGGGTTCGTCGGCGCGGAGACTGTGGACCAACTGCTCGCCGCAGGTTTCACCGTCCGCGCCCTCGCCCGCCGCGCACAGAAGGAGCACGCTGGCGTGACATGGGTAACGGGCGATCTGCATACTCCCGATGCGCTCGATACGCTGCTGGCCGGGGCTGATCGCGTGCTGCATATCGCGGGTGTCGTCAACGCGCCCGATCGAACAGGGTTCGAGGCGGGTAATGCCATCGGCACGGCGAATGTCATCGCCGCGATGCAGCGCGCGGACCTCAGGCGCCTCGTTCACATATCCTCCCTCGCCGCGCGGCAACCCGGCTTGTCTGATTATTGCTGGTCCAAGCACCTTGCCGAAGAGAATGTCCTCAGCTCCGGCCTCGACTGGACGATAGTGCGCCCGCCCGCCGTCTATGGCCCGCGCGATACCGAGTTCCGCGAGCTGCTGCGGGTTGCGCGGCGCGGCATCCTGCCCATACCGCCCAAGGGCCGCGCCTCGCTCATCCATGTGCGCGATCTCGCGGCGCTGCTCGTCGCGCTGTGCGGCACAGCGGGCGATTCACATATTGGCGCAACTTGGGAAGTCGATGACAACGCGCCAGGCGGTCTGTCGCACCCGGAACTCGCCGCCGCCTTTGGCCGCGCTTTGGGCCGCAAGGTGCGCGCCATTCCCCTGCCCCGCACCCTGTTGATGAGTTTCGCCGGGATCGACCGGCTCGCACGGGGCAAGCACGCCAAGCTGACGCCTGATCGCGTCCGCTATATGTGTTATCCCGATTGGGTAGCCGACCCAGCGAAAAAGCCTCCGGTAGATTTCTGGCTGCCACAGATCGGCACCGACACCGGCCTTGCCGAAATTGCGGCTGGATTTAGGAACTAAACCCGCATCTGCATCAGCATTTCAGCAAAAAACGCCACAAAGCTGCCTACCAACCCCGCCAGAAACGCGCGGTAGGCATAGCCGAGAAACCGGTATTTCTTGCGATGGAGCACCTGTCCGTTCTGATACACATCGCGCAACATCATGCGATAGGTGTCTTCGTCCGTTCCCAGCGCCTCGATTACCCTGTCGGCGAACTCCTGCTCGCTCATATGAGTGAACACACCGAAAAACAGTATGTTATCGCCGCTGCTCTGGCCAAGAGTGCCAGCCTGCCCCGCCAGCGTAACCTTGGGCAAGACAGACACTATCGCACATATGGCGGCGACAAAGGCTCCGCTCGCAAGGATGGCAATGGGCAGCAACATCGTGCCCGAACGCGCCTGCCCGATGGCCAGCGTGAACACGACGAACGAGGCGCCCATCACCATATTGGCCTTTTGATCCGCCATCTGACTCAAAGCCAAAGTGGACAGCATTGAAGTGCGCACCAGATGGACCGCATTGGGTGCAAGCGTCATTTTTTCCGTCTGGTCATTCATGATTGCGCCCTCCTTGACGCACGGACAATTACACCAAGCGCCTTTTCAGGCAAGTTCGCCGATGTGGCGGCAATTTTGCCCGATTCCCGCCTTATTCGCTTGCCAAAGAGCATCCTGCGCGGGCATGAACCCGGCATCACGCTCCAGACCGCACGCCGGGCCGCATAGGGACATCATAGATCATGACCGACCGCCAGCAGATTTTCGACAACGTCACCGCACAGATCGCTCCGTTCAACAAAAAGGGCATTGAGTTGACCGAAACAACCAGCTTTGCGGGCGATCTCGAATGGGACAGCCTGACTGTGATGGATTTCGTCGCCGCGATCGAGGACGAATTCGACATCATCATCACAATGAACATGCAGGCCGAGATAGAAACCGTCGGCCAGCTCGTTGACGCAGTGGCGAAGTTGAGGGGCTGACTTACCCGTCCCCCTGAACTTGTTTCAGGATCCATGCATGCTGCAGCAAGGTCAGCATGACGTGATTGATATTAAGGCTGGATATGACCGATCTTTTCTCGAAATTCGATGCCCTGATCGCCGAGCGCGAGGCGCTGCTCGCCACCGGCGTGCGCGACCCTTTCTCCATTGTCATGGATGAAGTGAAATCGCCCACCCTGGCTGTCATCAAGGGCAAGGAAACGATCCTGCTCGGCACCTATAATTATATGGGCATGACCTTCGACCCCGATGTCGTGCAGGCGGGCAAGGAAGCGCTGGATAATTTCGGTTCCGGCACCACCGGCAGCCGTGTGCTCAATGGCACCTATCAGGGCCATAAGGAATGCGAGCAGGCGCTGATGGATTTCTATGGCATGGATCACGCCATGGTGTTCTCGACCGGCTATCAGGCCAATCTGGGCATGATTTCGACGCTCGCCGGCAGGGGCGACTATATCATTCTCGATGCCGACAGCCATGCATCGATCTATGACGGCTGCTATCTCGGCAACGCCGAAATCGTCCGTTTCCGCCATAACAGCGTCGAAGATCTCGACAAGCGCCTTGGCCGCCTGCCCGCCGATGCGCAAAAGCTGGTGGTTCTCGAAGGCGTCTATTCGATGCTGGGCGATGTCGCGCCGCTCCCTGAAATGGTCGCCGCCGTGCGCAAGCATGCCAATTGCATGATTCTGGTCGACGAAGCGCATGGCATGGGCTTTTTCGGCGAGCATGGCCGCGGCGTCTATGAGGAGCAAGGCGTCGAGAAGGACATCGACTTCGTCGTCGGCACTTTCTCCAAATCGGTCGGCACGGTCGGCGGTTTCTGCGTCTCCAACCACCCGAAATTCGAGGTTCTGCGCCTCGTCTGCCGCCCCTATGTCTTCACCGCCTCGCTGCCGCCCAGCGTCGTCGCCACCGCAGCCACCTCCATCCGCAAGCTGATGCATGCCGGCAACAAACGCGCCCATTTGTGGGAAAACAGCCGCCGTCTGCATGGCGGCCTGCGCGAGATGGGTTTCACACTCGGGACGGAAACCCCGCAATCGGCCATCATCGCCGTCATCCTCACCGACCAGACCCAGGCGGTGGCTATGTGGCAGGCGCTGCTCGAACTGGGGCTGTATGTGAACATGGCTCGCCCGCCCGCAACGCCTGCGGGCACGTTCCTGCTGCGCTGTTCGCTTTGCGCCGAACATTCGGCCGAACAGGTTGAACAGATCCTTTCGATGTTCGAGGCGGCCGGCAAGGCAACCGGCGCAATATCCTGAAGGATAGTGCGGGAAGCCGCTCGCTCTAACGGGCTTCCCTCATATTTCGCTTTGGTTTACACAGGATATATGGACGATCCTGTCTTGAGCGATGTGGGCACTGTTCCGTCCTGGCGGCGGCGCATGGATCGCGCGCTGCCCTTCATCATCGGCACATCATTGGCGATCGCCATCGGTGCCTTGCTCTACTTCGCCAGCACCGCGGCGCATGATCAGGCCATGGCACTGCAGCAGCAGCAGCGCAGCTATGAAGTCATGGCGCTCGCCCGCCGTCTCGACGGCAGCATAGCGAAGGCCGAGTCCACATTGGGGCGCTATGTCATCAGCATGGACAAGGATATCGGCCGCGAATATCAGGACAGATGGCAAAGGGCCGCGACAGAACTTGCCGCGCTCCGCCGCGTCACGCGCGATGATCCGGCGCAGCGTCGTCTGATGGCGCAACTCGAAACCGCCTATCGGAAACGCGGCGCCATGCTCAATGACATCGCGCTGCGCACCACCTACGACCAGAAAGAAACCTCGCTCGGCAAATTCTATCAGGCCAGCAAGGCAGACAGCCTGACTCGCATCACATCCTTGTTGGAGCAGGTAATCGAGACCGAAAATGACCGACTGCAGGAACGCAATCTCGATGTCGAGCGCACCGGCGACAGCGTCCAGCAAATCACCACCACCTATCGGCTCGTGGGGCTGGTGCTGCTGGTCACGCTGCTGACCCTTGGCTGGTTTGCCCGCGCCGCTATGCGTGACCGGCGGCAGAAGCAGCGGATGATCGACGACGAATATCATCGCTCGCAGGAGCTGGAAGCCGCCGTGGCCGCGCGCACCGAAGAGCTGCGCCTCGCTTATACCCGGCTGCAACAGGAAACCGACGATCGGGCCAGAGCGGAAGAAAGCCTGCGCCAGATGCAGAAAATGGAAGCCGTCGGCCAGCTGACAGGCGGCATAGCCCATGATTTCAACAATATGCTGACGGTTGTTGTCGGCGGGCTGGAGTTGGCGCGCAAGCATGTCGAGGGCATGCAACATGTGGTGCGGCATATTGACAATGCGATGGAAGGCGCCAATCGCGCCGCTGCCTTGACCCGCCGCTTGCTCGCTTTTGCCCGTTCAGAACCCTATTTGCCGGATGCAGTGAAGCCCGATGATCTGATGCGCACCATGCTTGATCTGCTCGATCGTGCGATCGGCGATCAGATCACTGTCGAGCTCGATCTCCATGCCGCCGACTGGACTATCTTTGTCGACCGGCATCAGCTCGAAAATGCGATCCTGAATCTGGCCGTCAATGCGCGTGACGCAATGGACGGACGCGGTACGATCACATTGCGCACGGGCCAGAGCCGTCTTCACGCTCGTGAAATCGGCGAATGTCCGGCAGGAGAATATATCCTCCTGTCAGTAATCGACGATGGCTGCGGCATGAGCCCGGAAGTTCTCGACCGCGTTTTCGAACCTTTTTTCACCACCAAAGATGTCGGCAAGGGCACCGGCCTCGGCCTCTCTCAGGTATTCGGTTTTGTGCGTCAGATCGGCGGCGAAATCCGCATACTCTCGACGCCGGGCAAAGGCACCGAGGTGCAAATCTATCTGCCCCGTCACCACTCCGCCAACCAAGGCATGGCTCCGTACCGCGAGGGGACCATCCCGCCTTCGCATTACGCCGCCAACCCGATGGGCGACACAGAAGACAGCGTGGGCCTTACCATATTGCTGGTTGAAGACGATCCGCGCGTATTGGCGCAAACCCGTTCGGCTCTCTCGGAGCTGGGACATCGGGCGATATGTTGCGACCATCCGCACAAGGCATTGGATATACTCAAGCACAATAATGCGATACAACTGATCCTGAGCGATGTGCTGATGCCCGATATGACCGGCCCGGAAATGGTGGCTGCGCTGCCCGCGCCTTATCGTTCGCTGCCTGTGCTGTTCGTTACCGGTTATGCAGGCGAAGTCACCGACAACAGCATGTTTGAAGGCTATTTCCTGCTGCGCAAGCCTTATACTCTGGCGGCTCTCAAGCAGGCGATCGCCCAGACGATCAGCCGATCGCCTTTCTCCGCAATAGCTTCGGCACAAGCACACAAGCCGCTAGCAATGGGTGACGGCGCTGCCATGGCGTGATGGCGATCTGCGTTCCCGCATGGCGGTTGATCTTCCACGCCAGATAGTCGATCCCGCCCGCGAAGGTGAAGCTCGCCTTGGCAAGCCGGATCACGCTCAGCCATTTGCCGCGCCGTTGCAGCGTGCGCCAGCGTCGCCTGTTGATGCGGAGCGCATGCTCATCGACATGAAGAGCCGGCAGGATATCCGCATCCGCCACTGCCGCTTCAAAAAAGGCGCGATAGCGCTCCGGCTCGGCATCGACGATAGACGTCGAACGGCCCTTGCGTTCGGCCCGCAGCTCTGCGCCATAGGTCATTGAAAAACCATATTCAAAAACTGCGCGCCAGTCTGAGCGCGCTTGGGCCGTCACGCCGGGCAAGGCCAGTTTCAGCAGCGTCGGCACGGCCTGGCTCACCGCCGCTATGGCTCTTTCCCGCGCCACGGCATCGGCCGCCCACACCAGTCGGGCCGGCTGGGCGAAGCGCGCCCATACCGATATATTATCGGCGCGCTCACCGCATAGCCGCGCGAAATCCGCCTCGGAAAGCACCGCATATTTGGCGCTCATCCCGTCATGCGCAAAAGGAAAGACATTGGGAGGGATCAGGCGGTTCGCATGCGCCAGCCACCCCTTGCCATAAGCATCGCGATAGTCGGAAACGATCAGGTAAAAATCCAGCATCAGGCCATCAAACCGGCTTTCGCGCAAGCAGGAGCCATAGAAGAATATGGCGCGCGCAGCATGCGGATATAGTGCGGCGAGTGCGGTTGCCATTTCCGCCACGCGCGGATCGACGGCATGCGCCAGCTCGTCCGCAACCAGAGCCCTGATGGCTCCGCTCACGCCGCGAGACGCAGAAACGGTACGGGCGGCGTCGATTTCAGCACGATCGCGCTGCCATTGGCGGCCTGAAATATCTCACCGTCGAGAATGACGCTGCTGTTTTCGCCTTCGATGCGGATCATGTCGCCATGTTCCAGATGAATGCCTTCCATCCGTTTCGCGCCGAACTGGCCCATGATGCTGGCAAAGACCATGCGCAGCATGGCCGCCGTGCTATGATCGACCGCCAGCAGCTTCAATCGTCCCCCGACGATGTTCTCGCCGCCCCCATTCTCTCCACTGGGCCGCGCCCCAAGCAGCAGCTTTTCCAGCGTGGTGACGATCAGAACCGCAAAGCGCCCGGCAAGCTGTCCATCACGGATGAGCGAGATCGAGACCGGACGGGCGACGGGCGGCATATATTTGCCCTTGATGCCGAAAAACACCGAAGCCAGCACCGCGATCGCGGTCAGGAAATGCGAAATGCCATTGGAAAGGCCCAGCGGATAGATGCGATTGCGGCAATAGAGGATCGAATCCGCCAGACCCGCCCCACCCAGAAACATGCCCAGCACCGGGCGGCTGCTCGCTTCGCCATCGGACAGCGCGATCAGTTCACGCGCAACGACATGCTCGGCGACGCCGTTCTTGGCGATCTCGACGATGCGCTCCAGCGCCTTGATCGGATCGCCCCTTATGCCGAGATCAAGCGCGATAAGATTGGTCTTGCCATTGGGCAGCACCGCGACCGGCGGCGCCTCGCCATCGAAATAGCTGCCCTGATACAGTTCGGTCAGCGCCGTCTGCACTGTGCCGTCGCCGCCGTTGATGACGATGACCGTGGGCTTCACATGCGCGATCATCTGCATCGCGCGGCCGATCTGATCGACGCTTTCCACCTCATAATGGAAAATATCGGGATTATTGGCGCAATAGCTACGCACACGCGGCAGCAACTGGCGGTTGCCCGTCGATTTGGGGTTCGACAATAAAGCGACGCACACCATGGCGGCGGTAGCTACTCCTTTCTCACATATATTGAAGCCGGATGGCGATGCTGGTCGGGTGATCGCCGACTTTGATCGCTACCTTGCTTACCGAAGGCTTGCCGAGGTTTAAAATATTGGCGCTGGGGTTGTTGGAAAACCCGCCGCCATCCTTCCAGATGTCGGTCTTGCCGTTGCCATTGGTATCGTGCCGCACGGCAATGCCGTAGCTGCCTGCGGCGGGCACCGGCAAACAAAAGCGCATGACCCCGTTCACGGGTCTTACTTCTGCCTCAATTCGATTGAGCCAGCGCCCTTTTTCCAGCCATTCATCCTTGCTGGCGCGATAGGACTGAATGCGTAGCTTGCCGGTGTCTGTTTCGAACCCTCGCACCTCGACCAACACCGCAGGCCCCGAGTTGGAATAGCATTTGCTCATATCATTGGGGACGACCTGCCCGGCATAGGCCATCGACGGCGTGGAGAGGACGCCAAGCGCCCCGCACACCAATGCCGATGTCATAACCCTGCAAGCAACTTTAAACATGACCTGGTCTCTCCTCGAAGCTATAGCCCGCACGAGGCATGAAGCGTTCATACGGGTGGCCCTGTTCGCCCCAAGAGTGATATGGGTGCCATTTGCGGCCAAAACATGGTGACGGGACGACGATAAATTGAAACTGCTCAGCGCGACCGATCGTTATATCGCCCGTCTGATCGCCGTGCCGCTCACCAGCACATTGGTGATCGCCGCGATGCTGCTGGTGCTCGACAAGATGCTGCGTCTGTTCGATTTCGTGGCGACGCAAGGCGGACCCGTCAGCGTCGTGTGGCGCATGCTCGCCAACATGTTGCCCGAATATCTCTCGCTCGGCATCCCCATCGGCCTGATGCTCGGCATATTGCTCGCGTTCCGGCGGCTTGCGCTGTCTTCGGAGCTGGACGTGCTGCGCGGCGTCGGCCTCTCGCCTGCCCGCCTGCTGCGCGTCCCTTATATGTATGCCGGCGCGCTTGCGCTGGTGAATTTCGCTATTGTCGGCTTTGTCCAGCCCTATGCGCGCTATGCCTATGAAGGGTTGCAATATGAACTACGTTCGGGCGCGCTCGGCGCGTCGATCAAGGTCGGCGAGTTCACCAATCTCGGCAAGGGCATGACCTTGCGTATCGAGGAAAGCCGGGATTCGGGGCGCGATCTGCATGGCATTTTCGTTCGCGCCGAACAAAAAAGCGGCCAGTCGCTCGCGGTGACGGCGGCGCGCGGCACCTTTCTGCGCACCGACGACCCCGATACGATCATATTGCGACTGACCGACGGCGTGCTCGTGCAGCGTTCGGACACGCTTTCCTCGCCGCGCATATTGAGTTTTTCCGGTCATGACCTCCCCATTGATCTGCCGAAGATCGAAACCTTCCGCGGCCGCGGCAACGCCGACCGCGAATTGACCCTGCCGGAACTGGTGCGCGTCGGCTCCGCCACGCAGACCGACGAACTGACCCGCAATGAAGTGCGCGCCAATTTTCATTTTCGCATGGTCGAGGTGGCGATGATGTTGCTGCTGCCATTAGCAGCGCTCGCCTTTGCCGTTCCGCCCAAACGCTCTACTTCGGCGCTGGGCGTGTTCGTCTCGATCGTGTTCATCGTCACCTATCACAAAATCAACCAATATGCTGAAGCCATGGGCGCTTCGGGGCGGATTGACCCCTTGCTTGCGCTTTGGGTGCCTTTTCTTGCCGTCGGCGCGCTGATCCTGTGGATGTATCATGTCATTGCGCATCGCCCCGGCGGCCAACCGATCGGCGCGCTCGAAGCGGGATTTTCCAAGAGCAGCAAGTGGATTGCCAAATGGTTCCGCTTCGGCCGCAGCAAACTCCGGCATAGCATATAGCGGCAAGGACGGACCCAGATGCAGCTTCAGTTTTTCCCTTCCCGCCGCCTCGCCATCTATATGGCGCGTACTTTTCTCGTCCGCAGCTTTGCCGTTCTCGCCATGCTCGCGGTGGTGCTGATGACGCTCGACCTGCTCGGCGAAAGCGGCAAGGTGCTTGCCGCGCCCGGAAATGGCGAGGCCGAATTATGGCGTTACACGGGTCTGCGCCTGCCGCAGATCATCGCTACGTTCCTGCCCTTCTCGGTGCTGCTTGGCACGCTCATCACGCTGGCGACGATGAACCAGCATAGCGAGATCGTTTCGATGAAAGCCGCGGGACTTTCCGCACATCAGATATTGGCTCCGCTCATCGCCGCCGCCATGGGCATCGCTATCGTCAGCTTCGTTTTCAATGAGCGCATTGTTGCGCGTGCCGCCGCCACGCTCGATGCATGGGAAAGCGTGGATTTCGGTGAAATTCCGCGCGACAGCGGCGTCAAGACGAACATCTGGGTGCGGGAGGGCAATAATCTCGTGACGGCCGGCATCATCGCCGGACGCGGCGACAGCGTCACATTGCAGCAGGTCGAAATATATCATCGCGTCAACAATCGGTTGGTCGACATCGTACGCGCGCCGCACGGTCGCTATGATCCGGTCGCGAAGAACTGGATATTGGAAAACGCCCGGCTCTTCGATGTCAATCGCGGCACCTCGAAAATGCTCGGCACCATTCACGCGGGCGATGGCATCCGGCCCGATCAGTTCACGCTCGCCAAGGTCGATGCCGATGGCCTGACCTTCAGCCAGCTCCGTCAGGCAATTGGCGATCTGCGCGACGCCGGACGCCCGACCAAAGCTCTGGAAGCGGATCTGTGGCACAAGATTTCCAAGCCTTTGTCGGCGGTGCTGATGCCGTTGCTCGGATCGGTCGCGGCTTTCGGTCTGGCGCGATCGGGGCATTTGTTCGTCCGGGCCGTCATCGGCATGGGGCTGGGTTTTGCCTATTTCGTTGCCGATAATTTTGCGCTCGCCATGGGAAATCTCGGTGCCTATCCACCGTTCCTGGCGGCCTGGGCGCCCTTCTGTCTGTTCCTGTTGCTTGGCGAAGCGGTGTTGATCCGGACAGAGGAATAATCGCTCTCAGCGGCGCCCCATCGTGCTGCGCGCGATCCGCGCCACCAGCGGCACCATACCGGCATAGCTCGCCCGGCCATAAGTGGATTCCGTGCCCAGATGCGCCATCAACCGCCGGTGCGCCTCGCCCAGCGCATGATAGGGCATGCTCGGCAACAGATGATGTAGCGCATGATAGCGCAGGCCGACCGGTGCCCAGAGCGGCGCAAGCATGGCGGGCGGCGGCACATTGACCGAATCGAGATATTGCGCCGTCACCGTAATCAGTCCGCCCTCATTCTCCCACAAATGCGCGATCAATGTTCGGAGCTGGTTGAGCACCGCCGTCCCGGAAAATACGGCGAGCGCGATCAGCAATGGCCGCCAGCCAATGAACAGGGTGCTAGCCAAAAGTGCGATCGCCCATATGCACGCCCCCACTTCCTGCCAGAATGCCTGCCGCTTCAGCGCGCCTTCGGCCGGACGACGGCGAAAGGCCGGGTTGATCGACAGCGCCGAAAAACGCGCCCATACTTCGCGGCGCAGCGGCGGTATGACCACACCCAGCGGCGTCAGTATCGCAAAGCGCAGTAACAACGCAGGCGGGGCCAGCAACGCCACAACGATGAACAAGGGCAGCGACCATGGCTTCATCAGTGCAAGCGGCAGATATTCCGGGTCGTCTGCCGTGCCATAGCGGGTGCGCGCATGGTGCAGCGTATGCACGCCCTCATACATGAAAGAGGGGGTGAGCATCGGAATTCCCACCAATATGTTCCAGATGAAACGGAACCCCGGCAAGGCTCCGGCGCGGATATGGGTCAGCTCATGAATGAACAGCAGCGCACGATACAGCGCCAGCGCCGCAACCACGCCCGATGCAACGGCAAGCGGCAGGCTGTCGAGCAGGATCGCCCCGGCAAGCGCCACGTAACCAATGCCTGCGGAGATCAGCATGTCCGGCCAGTAGATCGACGGCTTGGCGACCGAAAGATCACGGGTCAGCTCCACCGCCGCACGCAGCATCGCCGCATCGTCCGCTATCGCCGCGACACCCGGCTCGATTTTTTCATATGCAGTCATGGCGTCGCTCCTAAAGGGGAATTGCGCGCAGATCGTGGCAGCAAAATGACATAATCATTGTTCCCCGGCGGCATCCGCCCTAACACGTCGGTCGCATCGCCAGCACGCCTCGCCAACCGATACTGAAAGCATGACCATGGCACAATCCACCTCTTTGGCCGAAGTGGCAGTCTCCCCCGTTTCCGGCAAGGCCGACCTCAAGGCGTTCGTCGATTTCGCATGGGAAGCCTATAAGGACGATCCCGCCTGGGTGCCGCCGCTCAAGGATGAGGTCCATGGCATGCTTACGCCGGGCAAAAACCCGTTTTTCGAGCATGCCGAGGCGCAATATTTCCTCGCCCGCCGCGATGGCAGGGTCACGGGACGCATCTCCGCACATATCGACCGGCTCGCGCTCACTATGCCGTCCGAACAGGGCATGGGACCGGGCACCGGCAATTGGGGTATGTTCGAAGCGCTTGACGGGGAAAGTGCCGTCGCGCTGATCGCCGCCGCCGAGGACTGGCTGCGCGCCAAGGGCATGACCCGCGCGTTGGGACCGATTTCGCTCTCCATATGGGAAGAGCCGGGCTTGCTGACACAGGGCCATGACCATCCGCCCACGGTGATGATGGGCCATCATCGGCCGCAATATCAGGGCTGGATCGAAGCTGCGGGCTATGCTGCCGCCAAGCTGCTCCAGACCTACGAACTGGATATTACAATAGAATATCCGCCGCTCATTCAGCGCATCATCCAATCCGGCGAGAAGAATGACCGCATCCGCATCCGCAAGGTCGACAAGAGCAAGTTCGACCGCGAAGCCGCGATCATCCTCGGCATCCTCAATGATGCATGGGGCGATAATTGGGGTTTCGTGCCGATCACCGATACCGAGGTCGCGTTCACCGGCAAGAAGCTCAAACCCATCGTGTTCGAGGACCTGATCCGCATTGCCGAACTGGACGGCGAGCCGGTCGCGTTCATGATGACGCTGCCCGATCTCAATGAGGCGCTGACGCCCTTGAACGGCAATCTATTCCCCTTCGGCTGGGCGAAATTGCTCTGGTGGCTGCGCAAGCCCAAGGTGCGTACGATGCGCGTGCCGCTGATGGGCGTGGTCAAGCGGCTGCAAGCCTCGCGCATGGCGAGCCAGCTCGCCTTCATGATGATCGAATATATCCGCCGCGACGCCATCAGCAAATTTGGCGCGACCCGTGGCGAAATCGGCTGGGTGCTGGAAGACAATCAGGGCATGAACGCGATCGCCGAAGCCATCGATAGCAAGGTCAACAAGGTTTATACGGTGTATGAGAAGGCGTTATAAGGCCACCCAATGAAAAAGGGAGCGCCGCAGCGCTCCCTCTCAATTCTTGATACCACTTGGTGATATTCAGGCGAACTTGTACTGCACCGACTGGCGCTGACGACGGCGCATCGCATAACCCGTCGCGCCGAAGCCGAGAAGCAGCATCGCCCATGTGCTGGGCTCAGGGATGGGCGGCGTGTCCAGAGCGAGCAGCTTGAACTTGCCCTTCACGATCGCGCTACCGGGCGTATTGAAGCTCACATCCGAAAGATTAAGCGAGAACTGACCGGTCGTGCCGAAGCTGAACACAGTCGGCGCGCCCCAGACGACCGAACCACACCCGCCATTGCCGCCCAAAACGAAACAGGAGCTGAATGGATTCAGATTGTAAAAGCCGGTCGATGTGCCGGTGAGCATGTTCGGGCTGGTGCCAGTCGGGCTGGTAAATCCGAATGTTACCGAAATCGGCAAAGAAGCAAAGTCATCCAGATCGACCGCACCTTCGGGTGTGCCGACAGTCAGGATATTGGCGGAAAAAACGTCACCGACATTGGTCAGGCTACCGCTGAACGGTCCCAGCCCGGCCGCGTTGATGATGAGACCCGATCCGGAATTTGCGGAAACGCCGGTTACCGAACCGGAAATGTTGACCGCTGCCAACGCGGGAGCGGCAAATGCCGTAAGTGCGGTCGCGGCCGCAAGGCCGGTCATATATGTTTTCATGTTCATAACTATACCCCTAAAAACGGACTCAAATTTGGTTTGGGCGTCCCCGGTAGAGATATGTCGAAAGTTAGATTTTAGTAAACAATTTGTTTACGCCCTGAGTTAGTCGCTGTTTCATTTTGGGATTCGAGACGAGCGGTAAAATGCACGGTCCTACTCCCGCAATTCTACCCACACCGGCGCATGATCGCTGGCCTTTTCCCGGCCACGATAGTCCTTGTCCACCTGCGCGTCCGTCAATCGGTCCGCCGCCAGCGGAGAAAGCAGCAGATGGTCGATACGGAAGCCCGCATTGCGCGGCCATGCGGCGGCCTGATAATCCCAATAGGTCCACACGCCCCCTGCGGGATGACGGCTCGCCAGCGCATCCGTCCAGCCATCGCCCGTCAACGCGCGATAGGCGGCGCGGCTTTCGGGCTGCATAAGCGCATCATCCGCCATGGCCTGCACCGAGAAGGTATCGCGGTCGTAAGGGATGACATTATAATCTCCGGCGAGCACGGCGGGAATTTCCTCAGCCCAGATCGTCGCCGCGCGCGCGCGCAACCGCTTCATCCAGCGCAGCTTGTAATCGAATTTCGGCCCGGAAACCGGGTTGCCGTTGGGCAGGTAGATCGACGCGACGCGCACGCCCTTCACATCCGCCTCGATATAACGGCTATGCTCGTCCTCATCTTCACCCGGCAGGCCGCGCAGCACTTCTGCGGGCGTCTCTCCGCGCGCCAATATCGCCACGCCGTTGAACCCTTTTTGCCCGTGCCAGATCGCGCCATAGCCCGCCGCCTCGATATCCTTCACAGGGAAAGTATCGTCAGACGTCTTGATCTCCTGCAGGCAGGCAATATCAGGCCGGGTTTCGTCCAGCCATTCGATCAGGCGTGGCAACCGCGCCTTGATGCCGTTGATGTTGAAAGTCGCGATACGCATGGGTTCTTTCCGAGCCTAAACACAGCGGCACGTCAAGAACTCAAACAGAAAAACTCGATCCGCAACCGCACCCGGCGGTCGCATTGGGGTTCGTCACCTTGAATGCCGATCCGCCCAGATCCTCGACATAGTCGACTGCGGAACCACGCACCAGATCGAGGCTCATCGCATCGACCACCAGCGTCACACCGTCCGTTTCGACCGTCCTGTCATCGGCTTCCACCGTGTCGGCAAGGCCGAAACGATATTGAAACCCCGAACAGCCGCCACCTTCGACCGCGAGCCGCAATATCGCAGGCTTCGCCTGTTTCTGCGCGATGAAAGCGACGCGCGCAGCGGCGGAGGGAGTGAGCATGATATCATCCATGGTGCTAAGATATGCTCGCCCGCTGCCCACCGCAAGGTCATCGACAAAAAGAGAGGCCGCGAAAATCTCCACGGCCTCTTTCCTCTCGACTGTCATCCGGCATAAAATCCGGCCGTACACTCTTGCCGTAAGTTATTTGGCCGCTTTTTCCTCACGCGCCGTCGGGCCGCCCAGGGCAATCGACGAACGGGTGTTCAGCGCCATCGCCCGCTCGGAACCCGTAACGAACGGCAGCGGGTTGATCGCCGCACCGGCAATGCGGATTTCATAATGAAGATGGCTGCCGGTCGAACGGCCGGTCGACCCCATCAGACCGATGATCTGGCCGCGACGCACGCGGGTATTCGGCTCGACGATCAGCTTGGACAGATGCCCGTAGCGGGTCTCTGTGTCGTTACCATGCGAAATCTCGACGAGATTGCCATAACCATTGACCCATTGCGCACGGCTGACGATGCCGTCCGCAGTCGCATAAATCGGTGTGCCGACGGGGCCGGGAATATCGATGCCCTTGTGCATCCGGGTACGACCCGTGAACGGATCGCTGCGCGCGCCATAATTGCTGGTCAGCGCCAGATCGTCGACGGGGCGGCCGGTGGGGATATAAACAGCGGCGCTCAACTGCGCCGCACCGGAATTGTCCATCTTCTTCCAGCTGGAAAACAGATTGGCGAAAGTCTTGTCCGCGCCGGGAGCCATGGGCTGCGCCACCTCGGTGAGGTCGTCGCTCCACGGATCGTCATCAGAACGATTGGTCGGGATGGAGTCTGCATGGGCAGGCATGGCTGCGGTGCACAATGCAAAAACGACGGCACCGGCTATGGCTTTCATGCGACCTTCAAAATTTTGGAACCAAATGGCTTTGCCATTGTTTTCGTTTTGAGCGGTTTTGAACATACGACCCTATCTGTGCGCCGGACTGTGTGCCCTGACGGTGTATATTTCTATCGATTAAGCAGCTTTTCTGCCGCCCCCGTGAGACATGTCTGCCAGACAAAGGTTAATAGGCAAGAGCGATATAGTAGTCTCGCGTTAAACCGGCCTGATCGCGCGCCGAGTCGTTGAACGGAGGCTTCAAGGCGCCTCGGAAGTGCTGTTTCACAAGCTTTTGGTAATGATCTGGAGCACATAGCCCCTTTCGGTTCGTCGCATGATTGAACCATTTCGTCCCAAAAGCGACATGACGAATCTCGTCCGTCATGATTCGCTCCAGCAACCGGCAGGAAGCAAAATCACCCGCAACGGTAAATCTCCGGATCGTTTCCGGCGTGATGTCGAGCGCGCGCGCTTCCAGCACCATCGGCACGATGGCGAGGCGTGCCAGCACGTCATGCGCCGTTTCTTGCGCCGCTTCCCACAAGCCGCCATGGGCGGGATGCGCGCCATAATGGCTGCCCATTTGCCGTAACCGCCGGTCGAGCAGCGCAAAATGCATTGCCTCCTCCGCGCCCACCTGCAGCCAGTCATCGACAAAATCGCGCGGAAATTCACCGCCGAACCGCCCGATCAGATCGAAGGCCAGATCGATGGCGACGAATTCGATATGCGCCAAAGCGTGCAGCATCGCCATGCGGGCGCGCTCCGACCCGCCCTTGCCGCGCTTTGGCATGCGGTTGGGCGGCAGCAGTTCGGGCGCATCGGGCCGGGCCGGTTCATCGGGCATCCCCGCGTCGAAACGATGCGCCAGCCGCCCCAGCCGCCAGTCGCGCGCTGCAGCCCGCGCCCGCATCAGCTTGGCGCGCGGATCGGCGGTGAGCATCACATCGCGGCAGGCTTGTGCTATCGTGCCTTTTGCCGTCAAAGAGCCTTCACCGCGTCGAGCACCTCTGCGGCATGGCCTTTCACTTTCACCTTCGGCCAGACGCGCAGGATCGTTCCATCCGCGCCGATCAGGAAGGTGGCCCGTGCGATGCCCATATATTTGCGGCCATAGAGCGATTTTTCGACCCATGTGCCGAATGCCTCGCATGCCGCGCCGCTCTCTTCATCCGACGCAAGCAGCACTTTGAGACCATATTTGTCCCGAAATTTGGCCAGTTTCGCGGGCTTGTCCTTCGACACACCGACAACCGGCACCCCCGCCTTTGCAAAATCATCCGCCAGCTCGGTGAAATCCTTCGCCTCATTGGTGCAACCGGGTGTATCGGCCTTGGGATAGAAATAGAGCAGCAGGGGCGCGCCAAGATAGCGGCTCAGGGAAAAGGCCGCGCCATCGGCATCGACCAGTTGCACATCGGGCGCCTTGTCTCCGGCTTCGAGCATGTTCAGTCCTCCTCGATTGTGGGCGCGTCAGACACCAGCGCGCCCCAGCTCCGCGCGACGCTCTGCCGTGCCTGTCCCAGCATGGCAAGCAATTCGTCCCAGCTTTTTGCGCCACAGCGGGCGGCGACGAGCGGTCGCGTAGCCTCCGGCGGTTCGATCGATGCTGGCGACACGAGCCGGGATACCACAAGATAGCGCGTCAACAGATCATGCGCGCCCGCCAAATCTTCCGGCAACAGCCCTGCAGCAATCAACGTGCGCACGGAACGCCCCAGATCGGAATCGAAACCCGCGTGGCGCGCAAGCTGCGTCACCTGCACGATGAATTCGAGATCGACCAGCCCGCCCTCGATCAGCTTGACATCAAGCGGACCGGCAGGCGGCTTGTGCGTCGCGATGTCGCGCCGCATCTTCACCGCGTCGCGCAACAGCATGGCCTCATCCCGCTCGGCTCGCAGCACCGCATCAATCTGCGCAGCCACCGCCGTCCGTCCCGCTTCCGAACCGAAAATCGGGCGCGCCCGCGTCAGCGCCAGATGTTCCCAGGTCCAGGCGTTGTCGGCCTGATAACGGACAAAACTGTCGAGGCTTGCCGCGAGCAGACCCTGCGCGCCGAAGGGCCGCAGCCGCGTATCGACTTCATAGAGCGGCCCTGCCGCTGTCGACACCGACAATGCGTTGCCGGCCCGCTGCGCCAGCCGGTTGAAATATTGCGTCGCGCCCAGCGGTTTCGCACCATCGGATTCGGTGTCGTAATCGCCGGTGAACAGATAGATGAGATCGAGATCGGACGCGTGTGTCATCACCCCGCCGCCCAGCCGCCCCAGCGCGACGATCACCAGTTCACCACCCGGCACAGCGCCATGCGTTCGTGCAAATTCTTCCGCCGTCGCCTGCGCCAGCACCGCGACCGCACCTTGGGCCAGCCGCCCATAGCCTGCGCCGACATCAAGCGGGTCTGCCGCGCCGCATACGATCTGCGCACCCAGTGCAAAGCGCCTTTCGCCCACTTTTTGCCGTACCCGGTCGAGCAGTATCTGATAGTCGTCGCCCGCCTCACCCCGCGCCAACCATTGCACCAGCTCCGGCACGTCGGGCACAGGGTCAAGCGCGCTCGCGTCGATCAGCCCGTCGAGCAATTCCGCCCGCCGTGCCAGATCCTCCGCCAGCGTCGGCGCATGGCTCAATATCGTGACCAGCATCGCCAGCAATTTTGGACGCGCCGCCAGCAGCTTGAAGAAATTGATCGCGCTCGGCAACCGGCTGATCATATTGTCCAGCCGGTTGAGCGCTCCCAACGGATCGGGAGCCTTGGCCAGTCCGGCGAACAGGGCCGGCAGCAATTCCTCCAGCGCCTCGCGCGCCGCCGGGCTGCGCAAGGCCCGCACCGAGCCATCGCGCCACCGCGCGATCCGGTCTGCCGCAACCTCCGCCTCCTCAAAGCCTGCTGCCGCCAGTTGCCCGGTCAGGCGTTCGGGCGCCGATGATAGCCGCTCCTCATGTCCTTCGGGGGCCAGCCGGTCGAAATTCGTGCCGACCCATTCAACATGAGGCCGCAACAGATCGAGCAACGCATCGCCGGTTTTCAGCCCATGCAGATGCCCAACATTGGCCAGCGCCTGCCCATCGGCGGGCAACGCATGGGTCTGGCGATCGTCGACCATTTGTAACCGATGCTCGATCGTGCGGAAAAGCACATAGGCGGCGTCCAATCGCTGCGCCACGTCCTGTTCAATCACTCCGGCCCCAGCGAGCGCGCGCAATGCCTCGCGCGTCGCCCCGGCGCGCAGTTCCGCCTGCCTGCCACCATGAATGAGCTGGTGCGCCTGCGCGAAAAATTCGACTTCCCTGATGCCGCCTCGCCCGCGCTTGAGGTCGTAGCCCGGTCCAAATTCCTGCCCGCTGACATAATGGTCGCGGATGCGGCGGCTGACGTCGAGGATCGCGTCTATCGCCCCGAAATCGAGCGAACGACGCCAAATGAACGGCCGGATCGAAGTGAGAAAATAATCGCCCAAAGTGCGGTCGCCCGCGCAGACCCGCGCGCGAATGAACGCCGCCTGTTCCCAGCCCAGCGCCATGCTCTCATAATAGCTGATCGCCGCTTCGACCGGCAAGGCGATGGGCGTGGCTTCGGGCGACGGGCGCAGCCGCAAATCGACGCGGAATACATAGCCGTCACCATCGCGCGCGGAGAGGATTTCGCTCATGCGCCGCGCAAGGCGCACCGCCGCCTCGACCGGCTCTTCCCTTGCCCGTCGCGGCAGGGTTTCGGGATCGAAGATCAGGATAGGATCGATGTCGCTGCTATAATTCAGCTCGCGGCTGCCATGCTTGCCCAGCGCGATGACCGCGAAGCCACGGGGTTCTTCGTCGGGATAGCGCTCGGCGAAGGCGGCCATCAACGCGGCTTCGACCGCCTCGTCGGCGAAGTCCGACAACGCATGCGTCACATGATCGAGATCCCACACCCCGGCGAGATCGGCCACTCCCGTCACCAGCGCCACCGCACCACGGCGCCAGCGCAAGGCCTGCGCGACGTCTTTCCCCGCCTCGCCCACGCGCTCGGCCGCCAGCCATGCCGCCTCCAGCGCGCCCGCCTCCAGATGCCCCGCAACATCGGCGTGCCGAGTGATCATCTGCATCAGAAAAGGAGAATATTCCCGCCCCCGATTCAACCCTGCCAGAACAGCTTCGAGATCAGGCTTACCTTCCAGTGTTACCATTACGCCACATCATCCCCGGCCACATCGGCTCAATTCGTCGATTCTGCCGGAACCATGCCGCAGCCCCTGCGTCTTTCCTAGCATGAATGACCATAGCAGCCCCGATAGCATGGAAAGAAAGGCGGCTCGATCGCCTCATTTCACTACGATTTCCGCACCTTCTCCTTATGAAGGCGTTGGCCGGGCGCTGGCTTCGGCTTTTCCGGCCACGCAGGAGGCAAATTTGCCGGACGACATGCTCTCCCTGCTCGAACTATTGAATAGCCGCGACAGGCTCAAGGATCAATGATTCCCGCGCCGGAAGACACTATTCGATGAACTGTGTTTCCCAATCTCTGGACCGGATTACTGGGAAAGATAATCCGCGCTGAGCCGATCGACATCGGACATGATTTCGGCCAGCGCTCCCTCGCCGCTTGCCGCCTGCCCGCGCCGGGATGGCAAATTGCCTTCTTCCAATATCTGTTCGAGCGCAGAGCGACCGCGTGCAACCCGACTTTTGATCGTGCCGACCGCGACACCGCATATTTCTGCCGCCTCTTCGTAAGCGAAGCCACCCGCTCCCACCAGAATGAGCGCCTCGCGTTGCGGCTGCGGCAATTCCAGCAACGCGCGCTGCATGTCTGCAAGTTCGATCTGTTTGTCCTGCCCGGCCGGCGCGGCGAGCAACCTGTCGGCGGTCAGATCATCCCATTCGCCCTTGAAGCGGGCGCGGCGCATCTGCGAGAGGAAATGATTGCGCAGGATGATGAACGTCCACGCCCGCATGTTCGTACCCGCCTGAAAGCGGGCACGCGCCGCCCACGCCTTCACCAGAGTTTCCTGAACGAGGTCGTCGGCAAGGTCGCGCGAACCGGAAAGCGATCTGCCAAAGGCGCGCAGATGCGGGATGACGGCAACAAGCTCACGCTTGAAATCATCATCGCTCAGCGCGACCTGTTCCGGCCTATCCGTTTCATCGTTCATGCAAATCCCCTGGCGAGCCCTGTTTCAGTCCGCTGCCCCAAAACTGGTGTGTTTTTGCATCTTCCATTGCGCTGATTAACGCATAATGACTTGCCCGGTTCCTCATCCCGCATTGATGTTGAATGCGTCGGGGTTCAGAAGCTGTTGCACATGTCTGCCGAACGTCCCGTGAGCAAGCCGGGCCATCGGTCAGGCAGGGCTGGTCGCCACGTCGAAGAACAGCGCTTGCGATATCGCCGCGCGGACAGTCGCCCGCTGAAATGGTTTCGTGATGAGGAAAGTAGGCTCAGGCCGTTCTCCCGTCAACAACCGCTCGGGAAACGCGGTGATGAAGATAACCGGCACCGAAAACTGCGCCAATATGTCCTTCACCGCGTCAATACCGCTCGAATCGTCGGCCAACTGAATATCGGCAAGAATCAGCCCCGGGCGATGCTTTGCCGCCAGCTGCACCGCTTCGGCATGCGTGACCGCAATCCCGGTCACATCATGGCCCATATCGCGCACGATCATTTCGATATCCATGGCGATGATCGGTTCATCCTCGATAATCAGCACATCGGCGCGCGTCTGGCTCTCTATCTCGTTCAATGCCTCATCGATCAGCCCGGCGACATCGGCTGGCGGCACATCCATCAGATAGGCCGTTTCCTGGGGGCTGAACCCTTCCATGGCGGTCAGCAACAGCGCCTGTCGCGGCAAAGGCTTTATCCGGGCGAGCCGAACCCGCGCTATACCCTGCTTCTTCTCCTCGTCGACGAGCGCCGAATCATTTTCTTCGATTTGCGTCGAGGACCAGATGATATGAAAGATGCGATACAGGCCCAGCCGCGGATCGACCTCAGCGGGAAAATCGTCGGGAGCCGCAACGATCGCCTCCAGCGTGGCGCGCACATAGGCATCACCATGAGACTGGCTTCCCGTCAGCGCGCGCGCATAACGCCGCAGGAAAGGAAGATGAGGATGAAGCATCTGGCCCAGTGGCATATATCTGATCTCCCTATACATTATCCGTTACGCTTGCGCGAAGCGGATCATTTAGCAGAACGGCGCTGCAACGCCCGAAAAAAGTACGGCCTATGTTTCATCTGCTTTGAAACCCCGCGTTCAAGACGGTATCATCCTTTGCCCGACCCATCATTGTGTCAAAACGAAACCAAGGGATACCGGCTATGGAACCAATAAGAGCGGAATTGGTTTCCTAGTGACCGTAATAATCCTATCCGCTATCCGCTAATGTCGCAGGGTCGGGAACAGTGGGGATAATATGGCGGGGACGAGAACAGACGTGGGGCATGAAGGTATGCGGGATGAGTGATCAGGAACCGGGCACAGTGCCAACGGACAATCGGTTGCAAAAGAGCTGTCCGACAGAGGATGAAGCCAACATTTCGACGTCTGCCCCGACTGCTCGCCCAAATAATGGATCCGCGGTTATCGCCAATGAAAAAACGGGTCTGGGCGACGCGCTTCGTGATGTCTACCAACAAACGGTTCAGGAAGATATCCCGGCCGAGATGCTCGATCTCCTCAATCGTCTCCGCTGATATTATGTCTTGCGGTCTTTTCTGCCTGGCCTTTCAAGGAATGCCCCCTTCGCATCCATCATGACCATGTCTCCTCTGCCTCCTGCCGAAACCGGCAATCGCGCCACCGGCTGGATGAAGGGCACGGCCGCAAAGATTTTCTTTGTCATGATTCTGGCGTTATTGCCGCTGGCGATCGCCGCCACCGTCACTAACCTGCAATTCCTGCGGGCATCCGATCAGGACAAACGGGAATTGCTGCAAACCGCCACCCGGCAAAGCGCCGACCGGCTTGCAGCGGACATCGCCGCTATCCGCACGGCACAAGGCTTGACAGCCAATGTTCTTGCGTCTGACCCCGATCCGGGAAATATCTGCCAGCGGCTAATTGCGCTTTTCCATTCGATAGGGGGGGAGGACGGGATCAGCGCGATCCTCGTCGATCGTGACAAAAAGGTGCAATGTTCCTTTGGCGACATCAGGTCACTTCAAGACTTATACAGAAGCACGCCATCGCTAGCCCTTGGCGTATCCCTGTCGCCCGAACTGAAAAGCGTGATTGTCCCTTCCATCAGCAGAAATGGTTCGACAACCGCCATCGCCGCCTATCGGCTGCCTGCCCTTCGGCGCCTGACCAGCACTAACAGATACGATCCGGACAGGCTCGTCACCCTGCGGATGGGCGATCAGCAACTGGTCATCGCTGGCGAGGCCGGACAGGAAAAGGAACCGGCCACGAGAATTGTTGCCAGCGCGCCTGTCAAGGATCTGGGCATCGAACTAAGCGCCGCGATAGATGACGGAAATACGATGGCTTCCAGCATCTTTTCGATGTTGATGCCACTTGCGCTGTTGTTCAGCGCGGCTTTCCTCGGTTGGCTTGTGGTGCGCAAAATGCTCATTAAACCGCTCATCGCCCTGCACCGGGAGGTTGCGGCCTATGCGCCGGGCAAGGTGATGCAGGCTCCGCCCTCGAACCGCCTCATTGCCAGCGAGATCATCGCGCTCGGCGATGCTTTTCAGGAAGTGAGCGAGGATGTCGCCGAACATGAAGAAGAAATGCGTCTGGCGCTCGACCGGCAAACCCGGCTCACCCGCGAAGTGCATCACCGGGTCAAGAACAATCTCCAGATCATCTCCAGCCTGATAAGTCTGCACTGGCGGGGCGCTACCGATCCCGCCTCGGCCAATGCCTATCTTTCGATCCAGCGCCGCGTCGATGCGCTCGCCGTCGTGCAACGAAATCACTATGCCGAGATGGACGGCAATCGCGGCGTGCGCGCCCGGCCCATGATGAACGAGATTGCGTCCGGTCTGAAGATTTCAGCGCAGGTCCAGAGCGGCTGCAACCTCGACATCGCGGTCGATTGCGACGATGTTTCCCTGCATCAGGACATTGCAGCCCCTATGGCATTCATGACTGCGGAACTGGCCGATCTCATCATTGCACTGGAAAAAGAAAACAAACCCCAATTGCATATATCGCTGGTGGTGCTGGAAGACAGTCCGCACCGCGCGCGCTTCACACTCGCCGCACCAGCTTTTCGCAGCAGTAAAGCGGCGGCAGGCGCCGATGTTCCCGTGGAACTGTATGAGCGGGTGCTTGTCGGGCTGGCCCGGCAATTGCAGACACCGCTGGAGCATGATGTCGCGGCAGGGGAATATCATGTGATTGTTCCGGTTCTGCCCTGACCGGCTTTAGGGTCAGGACCCATTAATCACGCCGTCGAGGTC
>TARA_R110000782_G_scaffold268047_2_pt1 | contig 31478 bp, 27 predicted proteins | sample TARA_R110000782 | Tara Oceans TARA_R110000782 (sample SAMEA4397859) | marine metagenome | biome: Polar Biome; feature: [SRF] surface water layer (ENVO:00010504); material: water (ENVO:00002006), including particulate matter (ENVO:01000060) such as... | depth 5 m | reverse complement strand
TTCCCTAACCGAATGGTGTGGCGAACTTCAGATTCGGGCAACTAGAGTGATAGCGTCAATTTGGAAGTCGATGGTTAACGGAAAGCCATTTTTTGGAAAATGGGGCAATAAATTCTCGAAAAACCCATAAATTTTGTATAAAATAGTCATATTCAACTTTGACTGCTTATTGCAAAGCAATGTTCAGCAAGGCCGGGAACTTGCACCGGGAAGGAAAACAGCGATCCGGCCAGAGGCTGCTCCAGAAGTTGAGTAGAGCTCAGCCCTTTGCGTGCAGTGGTTACATAGGCGGTGCACCGATCGGTTCCGCCAAAGGCGATCATGGTAGGGCGGCTGACCGGTAGGACGATGCTTCCGATGATTTCGCCATCGGGCGAAAGGCGCACAACCCGCCCGCCATCGAACAGGGCCGACCAATAGCAGCCGTCGGCATCGACGGAGCCACCGTCCGGCCGCCCTTCTCCCATGGGAAATCGATGAAACACTTTGGGGTTCGACAGCTCGCCCGAATATCCGTCGACATCGTAGCGGCGCAGCATATGCGTAGGGGTGTCGGCATGATAGAAATGACGGTCGCCCTCGTCGAATGCCGCTCCGTTGCAGGTGAGCATGCCGCCTTCGATCCAGTGAACCGAACCGTCGCCATCGAGACGATAAAGCGCCGCGTCATGAGCGCTTTTTGCCATATTGACGCTGCCTGCCCAAAAGCGCCCGCGTGCATCCGTGCGGCCGTCGTTAAGCCGCAGGTCGGGGTTGTCGGTGAAGATCTGTTCGCCGAATGGGATCGGCGCGGCACCCCATGCATCGAGCCGCGCAAAGCCGTTTTTCATCCCCAGCATCAGGCCGCCGCCACCTTCGATGAAGGCAAAGCAGCCCACGGGTTCATCGAATTGCACATATTCATCGTGGCCGGTGGTGGGGTCGAACCGGTGCAGCTCGCACCGTTCGATATCGACCCAATAAAGCCGCCGCTCCGCCTTATGCCAGCGCGGACATTCGCCCAGTCCGGCTTTCGCCTCTAGCGCCACCGATAATATTGTCATAGGCTTGTCACGGCCTTTCTGTTTGATGCAGATGGGAATGAAAGAGAGCTAAACTAGCCGGACCGGCACACAAGAAACAGGTATTTTCATGGCAAAACCCGAACACTGGCGTCTGGAAACGAGCAGCTATCCCATATCCATGGCGATTCAGACGCGATTTGCCGATCTGGATTCCCTCGGTCATATCAACAATGTTGCAATGGCGGGCATTTTTGAAACGGCGCGCATCCATTTTCATCATCTTTTCGGACGCCACCCGACAGATCAAGGGGTTCGCTGGCTCGTGGCGGCGGTGGACCTCAATTATGTCGAGGAAGCGCATTTCCCTTATGACGTTGTCGTATACAGCGGTATCGGCAGAATCGGGAAGAGCAGCTGGGCTCTGTTTTCCGCCGCTTTCCAGCAAGGACAATGCGTCGCGACCTGCGATACGGTCATGGTGGTGAAGGGGCCGAAGGGCGGGCCTGGCATCGACGACGAAACCCGCGCCATCATGGAGCAGAATGCAGTACGCATGCCAGCAGGGGCAGCTTCATAGCCGCCTGCCCATAGCCATTGACCAATGCAGGCTTGTTCCATTCGTTAATCAAATGGTTACGTGGTTAAAATATCCTGTGGCCGTGGTCGGATAGGCATATTGGAAAGGGGCTGCCCAATGGCGCGGTTCGGTTTTGGCAATCACAGGAATGATACGGGCAATGTGGACAGCGCGCCCGATCTATCGGCAACGCCAGATACGCTCCCTATATCGGACAGGCTCAGTCTGCTGATCGTTGACGAAAACGAGGCCGCGCGCGAGGCGATGGCGCATCGCTTTTCCTATATGAAATATGATGTGCAACTGGCGGAAAACGGCGCAACGGCGGTGACGATGCTCGCCGCGCATCGCTTTGATGTCATATTGGTCGATTTCGACATGCAGTTGATCAGCGGCAGCGAAACGATCCGCCGTGTGCGGGTATCGGGCATGATTGGGAGCGCCTCTATCCTCTCGGTCGCTCCTTTCAACAACAGCCGCGCAGAAATGGACGCCCTTGGCGCAGGCGCGGACGAGCATATAGCCAAGCCATTCGATTTCGATGTGATCAATATACGTATGCGCCATATAGTGCAGCGCGCCCGCAAGATCGAGGAACTGGCGCATTATAACGAAGTGCTGGATGCACGCATCGCCCGGCGCGCGATGGAGCTGGGCGAAACGCGCGCAGAACTGGAAGAACTGCGCGCAGATCGCGGGCGTCTCGTTTCCTCGATTCAGGCGCTGTATGACGAGATAGAGCGGCTTACCCCACCGCCGGCCTGAGATCGTTACGGCAAAGTCTTTCTATCCGCGCCTGCCACAGCACCAATATCGGCACTACGCCCAGCTCCATTGCAAGACCGAGCAGGTGGCCAGTAGAGGGTGTTCCCATGATTATCAGCGAGATCAATCGCGCGCAGCCGCCGCATATTACAAACGCCGCAAGCAGGCGAAAGCGTCCGCCCTTATATTCGATCCGCGGCACGCATGTCGCAAAGGCAAAACCGACCCCCATGAAAACGCCGCTGATGTAACGAAAATGGCTGTCAAGATCGATCGGCACCGCAGTTGCGGAAAGGCCCTTGAGCCATGCTGGCCCCGCAATCACGCCCGCGCCGCCAACCGTCAGCGGGACAAGGCAGGCGATCGCCACGACAAGCTGGAGGGCCCGCCGCTCGCGGCTGTGGATCATTCGTCATCTGCCTGATGGTGCAATATCTCGTTACGTATCCGCACTACCTGCGAACCGATCCGCGTTTCGATGATGAACAAGGCAAAGGCGATGCCCACCGACACCATCGACGCGATGAACAGCGATGCGATGAGGGAATCCAGCCGATTTGAGAACGCCTGATTGGCAAACAGCATGATCACGACCAAACAGATGAGGCAGGCGCTGAGCACTGCCAGAGAAATGCAATTATTGACGATCTGGATTCGCCGATCGAGCGCGCGAATTTCCCGCAGATAGCGATCATGCTCCTCTCCGCGAGCCGCCATGACCAGCATCTCGACGACGCGGGCCCGATCGACCACGCGGGCGAGCCGCCCCGCACAGACATTGAGAAAGCCCCCGATGCCAGCGAGCAGGAAGACCGGCGCAACCGAAAGCTGGATCGATTGAGCGACATGGGAAATATGCGGCAGCGCCGGTGTCATGGCAATGGCCCTCTTACCCTGCCGCGCTTTTTCCGGTCGGGGTGTTGATGCCCATGCTCTGGAGGTAGCGCTTCACATTGCGCGCGGCCTGCCGCAACCGTTGCTCATTTTCCACCATGGCGATGCGAACAAAGCCCTCGCCATCCTCGCCATAGCCGACGCCCGGCGCAACCGCGACCTTGGCATGGGTCAGCAACTGCTTGGAAAATTCAAGGCTGCCCATTTCCTTGAGCGCCGGGGGCAGGGGCGCCCACGCGAACATCGACGCGCGTGGCGGCGGAATGTCCCAGCCGGCACGGCCAAAGCTCTCCACCAATATATCCCGGCGCTTGTGATAGAGTTCGCGGTTTTTCTCGACAATGTCCTGCGGGCCATTGAGCGCAGCACAGGCCGCAGCCTGAATGGGGGTGAATGCGCCATAATCCAGATAGGATTTCACCCGCGTCATCGCCGCGATAAGTCTCTGGTTGCCGACAGCGAAGCCCATGCGCCAGCCCGCCATCGAATAGGTTTTGGACAGGGATGTGAACTCGACCGCAATATCCTTCGCGCCCGGCACCTGCAATATGGAGGGTGTCGGGTTGCCGTCGAAATACAGCTCCGAATAAGCGAGATCGGAAAGCACCCACACCTGATTCTCTTTCGCCCATGCGACGAGGCGCTCGTAAAAGGCGAGGTCGACGGTTTCGGCGGTCGGGTTCGATGGATAGTTGACGACAAGGATCGAGGGCCGCGGCACGGTGAAGGCCATGGCCCGGTCGAGCGCGCGGAAATAATTGTCGTCCGGCGTTGTCGGCACGGATCGGATCGTCGCGCCGGCAATAATGAAGCCGAAAGTGTGGATCGGGTAACTCGGGTTGGGGGCCAGCACGACATCGCCGGGCGCGGTGATTGCGGTGGCTAGGCTGGCGAGCCCTTCCTTCGACCCCATGGTGACGACGACTTCGCTTTCCGGGTCCAGTTCGACGCCGAAACGGCGCCCATAATAATTCGCCTGGGCGCGACGTAGCCCCGGTATCCCCTTGGATTGCGAATAGCCATGCGCATTGGGTTTGCGCGCAACCTCGATCAGCTTTTCGATCACATGGTCGGGCGGCGGCAGGTCCGGGTTGCCCATGCCGAGATCGATAATGTCCTCTCCGGCCGCGCGCGCTGCGGCCCGCATCGCGTTCACTTCAGCGATGACATAAGGGGGCAGGCGTTTCATGCGGTAGAATTCTTCGGACATTGATTTACGGCTTTCCTTTTTGCTGCGCTGCAACAAAACACTGTTGGCGCGAGGCATGTTTCGCTATATACGCGGATACGACGCGTTGCCAGCGAAAGCGGCTGCTTGTTCCTGAAGATTGGTTCGTCTGGACCCGATTTGGGTTGGCGACAGGAGAGACTTTTGCCGGATAGGGACACAATGAACCAGAGTCTTGCCGATAGCGGCAGGGATTATGCTCCGACGCTCGAACAGATGCAGCAATGGACACAATCGATCGGTCAGGCGCAGCAGTTACTGCTTGAACATGCCGCCGGACTTGTCGCCAAGGCGGAAATAAAGCCCGAATTGACCGCCGCCGCGCCTGCCGTGCCATCGCTGTTCAAGCCCGAATTGCTCGCTGAAGTGCAGGCGGATTTCGCCAAGGAATCGATGGCGTTGTGGCAGCGCTTCCTCGATGCGGACCCAGGCAACAACGCCGCGCCGACGGACAGCCCCGCCGCGCGCAAGGACCGGCGCTTTGCTGATCCCAAATGGAGCGAGCATCCCTTTTTTGACATGATTCGCCAGAGCTATCTGCTGATTTCGGATTATCTGCTGCGCATGTCCGACACAGTGGAAGGACTGGAGCCGCGTCAGAAGGAGCAGGTCCATTTTGCCATGCAAGGGTTGGTCGATGCGCTTTCGCCCAGCAATTTTCCGCTGACCAACCCGGTGGTGCTCGAAAAGACCATCGAGACAGGCGGCGAAAATCTGGTGCAGGGCCTTCGGCACATGCTCGCCGATATCGACAAGGGCCAGCTCACTCACACGGACGGTTCGGCTTTTGAAGTGGGGGTGAATATCGCCGCGACGCCGGGCAAGGTCATCAAGGAAACCCCGCTCTATCAGCTGATCCATTACCAACCGACTACGAAAAAGGTGCAGGAAACGCCGATCATCATTTTCCCGCCGTGGATAAACCGTTTCTACATCCTCGATCTTGCGCCCGAAAAAAGCTTCGTCAAATGGGCGGTGGATCAGGGTTTCAGCCTGTTCATCGTAAGCTGGAAGTCGGCTGATGCCAGCATGAAAGATATCGAATGGGCCGATTATATCCTGCGCGGGCAGATCGACGCGATCGACACCGTGCGCGCGCTACTCGATGTGGAGAGCGTCCACACCATTGGCTATTGCGTAGCCGGAACGACGCTGGCCGCCTCACTGGCCTATCTTGCAGCCAAGGGCGAGGCGGACAAGGTGAAGAGCGCCACCTTCTTCACCGCGCAAGTCGATTTCCGCGATGCTGGCGACCTGTCGCTGTTCGTCGACGATGAGCAGCTCAAACTGGTCGATCAGCTCGCGGCGCCGGGCTATCTTGATGGGCGCTATATGGCAATGACCTTCAACCTGTTGCGCGGGCGCGATCTCATCTGGAGTTATGTCGTCAACAATTATCTGCTCGGCGCGGACTACGCACCGTTCGACCTGCTTTACTGGAACGGCGACACCACCAATCTGCCTGCCAAATGGCATCGCCAGTATCTCACAGATCTTTATCGTGACAACAAGTTGGTGGTGCCTGGCGCGATCTGCATTGAAGGGACGGCGATCGATCTGCACAAGGTAATGACGCCGACTTATATTCAGGCGGGGCGGGAGGATCATATCGCGCCGGTCAAAAGCGTGTGGAAGCTGACCGAGAATTTTTCCGGGCCGACACGATTCGTGCTGGCGGGTTCCGGACATATCGCAGGAGTCGTCAATCCGCCGTCCAGTGGCAAATATCAATATTGGACGTGTGAAAATACTGTCTCCACTCTGGATGAATTTATCGAAAAGGCGCAGGAAACAAGCGGGAGCTGGTGGCCGGACTGGGCGCGATGGATCCGGGCGTTCGGCGATGTCGATGTGGCCGTTAAAGGCGCGAGACTCCCCGGCAAAGGGTCATTGCCTGCGCTTGACGATGCGCCCGGAAGCTATGTGAAAAGCCATTAGTCCCGGTCTGCGGGGTTATGGGGTCGGGTGCTTCCGATAAGCAAAATGACATTTTTGTTGCAGTGCAACAAAGTGCTTGATCTTCTCCATAAATTTCTGTATTGTGCAATGCAGCAATTGAGGAGTTGGTCATGACAGGCACATCAAAAGCGCCACGACGTCCCAAAGCTGCGACCAAGACTGCGGTTGGCCGAAAGGCGACAACCAAAACCCCAGCGCCCAGCGTGAAGGCACAGCCTTCCGCTGCGAAAGGGCCGGAGAAGAAAACGCCAAAGGCACCTGTGAAAGCGGCCATGCCCAAGGTTACGCCGGAGCGGCCGGAGGCGGAGCAGGTTGCGGAACTGACCGCGGCCGATCTGGTCGGCCCCACAGAAACCGGCCCCACAGAATATGTCGCTGCGGCTACGGAAACGATCAGCGAAACCGTTTCAGAAGCGGTGGAGCCTGTCGAGGAAAACATAATCGAAAAAAGTCCGGAAACTCCGGTTGTTGAACACAATGTTGAGGCCGAAACCCAGGCCATGCAGAAAGGAACGGAAATTATGTCCGACGTTATGGAAACCACGAAGAAATATACCGAAGAAGCCAAGGAGCGTTTCCAGAGCGCTTTTGCGGAAATGAGCGAAAAAGCGAAGGTCGGTGTAGAGAAATCGAGCAAGACCTTTGAAGAGCTGAGCGATATCGCCAAGGGCAATGTCGAGGCATTCGTCGAATCCGGCAAGATCGCCAGCAAGGGCGTCGAGTCGATGGGTCATGGCGCCGCTGAATATGGCCGCATGACCTTCGAAAAGGCTTCCGCCGCAATGAAGAGCATGGCTGCCGTCAAATCGCCGGCCGAATTCTTCCAGCTTCAGAGCGAATTGCTCTCCAGTAGCTTCGACGCATTCGCCAAGGAAGCCGCCAAGAACAGCGAAGCAATGCTGAAGCTCGCTGGCGATGTTGCGCAGCCGATCAGCACCCGTGTTTCGGTGGTGACCGAGAAGGTGCGCTCGCTCGCAGCCTGATTGCGCAAATCCGATAATGGTATAACGGCCCTGTCTCAACAATGAGGCGGGGCCGTTTCTTTACCATCATTCCTGGCCGCACCCTCTTGCCGAACAGCCCGTCAATAGTCATATTCGGGCTCATGACAGGGTATGATGCAGGCTACAGGATGATTTCGCATAATATCGGTGCCCGTGCGATGGCGGGGCACGAGGACGGCGGCGGTTCCGGCCCCGGCGTAGGCATTGCCACGCGGACGCGCGCCCGGACCAAACGCCCTTCGCTCTACAAGGTATTGCTGCTCAACGACGACTATACGCCGATGGAGTTCGTCGTCCATGTGCTGCAGCGCTTTTTCAAAATGGACATGGAAGAGGCGACGCGGGTGATGCTGCATGTGCACCAGCGCGGCGTGGGCGTATGCGGCATCTTCAGCTATGAGGTCGCCGAAACCAAGGTCAATCAGGTAATGGACTTCGCCCGCCAGAATCAGCACCCCTTGCAATGCACGCTGGAAAAAGCCTGATTTCCTCCTGCCCGGTCCGATCCCAAACCCGAACTATTCGCGTCTTTGCCTGAATTCGCAATCTGGCGCTTGGCGAAGGGCATATGCTGCGTTATGACCGCTGCCATGCAGTTCTCATCCCTCAAGTCCCTCGGTCCCGCCCTGGGCGCTCTCGCCGCGATTGCAACGCTCTCCGCCTGCGCGACCAACAAGAACAAGGCCGACACGCAATATGTCGCGCGCGACGTTTCGACGCTCTACAACAGCGCGAAATATCGCCTCGATCGCGGGCAGTTCAAGCTCGCCGCAGCCCTGTTCGACGAGGTGGAGCGCCAGCATCCCTATTCGCCTTGGGCCCGCCGCGCGCAGATGATGAGTGCGTTCAGCTACTATATGAACCGCGATTATACCGAGGCAATCTCGGCGGCGCAGCGCTTTCTGGCGATCCACCCCGGCAACAAGGACGCGCCCTACGCCTTTTATCTCATCGCGCTCAGCTATTATGAGCAAATCGCCGATGTGACGCGCGACCAGAAAACGACACAACAAGCGCGCGATGCGCTGGGCGAACTGATCCGCCGCTATCCGCAATCGCAATATGCCGCCGATGCGCGCCTCAAGCTCGATCTCGTCAACGACCATCTCGCGGGCAAGGAGATGGAAATCGGCCGTTTCCTGCAACGGCGCGGGCAATGGCTCGCCGCTACGCTCCGCTTCCGCAATGTGATCGACGATTATCAGACAACCACTCACGCCCCCGAAGCGCTGGAACGTCTGGTTGAAAGCTATCTGGCGCTCGGCATCCCCGCCGAAGCGAAAAAGGCTGCTGCCGTACTGGGCGCCAATTATCCCGGCTCCAAATGGTATGAACAGGCCCATAAGCTTATTCGGGAACATGTGCCCGCGGCATGATATAGCGCGGCAATGCTGACCGCGCTGTCCATTCGCAACATCGTGCTGATTGAGGCGCTCGATCTGGAATTCTCCTCCGGTCTGGGCGTCCTGACCGGCGAAACGGGCGCGGGCAAATCCATTCTGCTCGATTCGCTGGGCCTCGCGCTCGGCATGCGCGCGGACAGCGCTCTGGTGCGTAGCGGCGAAGCGCAGGCGAGCGTGGCGGCAAGTTTCGACGCTGGCGTGGCGGGCGCGCAGATCGTCGCGCTGGCCGAAGAAAGCGGCATCGTTCTGGAACCGGGCGAGCCGATTCTCATCCGCCGCACCTTGAAGGCCGATGGCGGCAGCCGCGCCTTTCTCAACGACCAGCCCTGTTCGGCGGCGCTGCTGCGTGAAGTCGGCGCGGCGCTGGTCGAAATCCACGGTCAGCATGATGATCGCGGCCTGCTCAATCCTGTGGGTCATCGCGCGCTGCTCGATGCCTTTGGGCGCTGCGACACAGGTGCGGTTGCAGGCGCTTACAAGGCGTGGCGCATCGCCACCGACACGCTGGAACAGGCGCGCGCGGAAGTCGCCAATGCCGCGCGGGACCGGGACTATCTCAGCCATGTTGTCGCCGAGCTGGTCGCTTTCGCGCCGCAGTCGGGCGAAGAGGCGGCGCTCGCCGAGGAGCGCGCCGCAATGCAGGCGGGCGCGAAATCGCTTGATGACCTCAGCGCGATAAACGAGCTGTTCGGTGGGTCGGACGGGGGGCTGGCCCAACTCCGGCAGGCGGCGCGGCGGCTCGACCGGATTGCGGGCGCGCACCCCTTGCTGGAACAGGCGCTTGGCGCGCTCGATCGCGCCGTGATCGAGGCAAGCGAGGCGGAAGAGATGCTGGAGCGCGCGAGCGAGGCACTGCATTTCGACCCCGCGCGGCTGGACGAAGCCGAGACGCGCCTGTTCGATCTGCGTGCTTTGGCGCGCAAGCATCAGGTGGCGGCCGACGATCTTGCGGCATTGACGGAGGAGCTTGCCGGAAAACTTGCGCGCATCGAGGCGGGGGAGAGCGGCCTTGCCGCACTGGAGGCAGCGGCGACAGAAGCTCAGGTGGCCTATGCGGCGGCGGCGCGGAGGCTTTCGCAGCAGCGCATCGATGCCGCCGCGCGGCTCGACAAGGCGGTGGCGGAGGAGCTTGCGCCCTTGAAGCTCGATGCCGCTCGGTTCCGCACGACGATCGAACCGCTGGCGCAGGCCCAATGGGGCGAGCGTGGGGCGGATCGCGTCGAGTTCGAAATCAGCACCAACCCCGGCGCGCCGTTCGCGCCGCTCACCAAAATCGCGTCCGGCGGCGAGCTGTCGCGCTTCATCCTCGCGCTGAAAGTCGCCTTGGCGCAGCAAGGCGGCGCGCAGACGATGATCTTCGACGAGATCGATCGCGGCGTCGGTGGCGCAGTGGCGTCGGCCATCGGCGAACGGCTGGCGCGGCTGGCGAGTGACGGTCAGGTGATCGTGGTGACGCACTCGCCACAGGTCGCGGCGCGGGGCGGAGCGCATATGCTCATCGCCAAGTCGTCAGAAGGCACCGTCACCCGCACCGATGTCCGCCCGCTTGATGCACACGGCCGCCGCGAAGAAATCGCCCGCATGCTCTCCGGTGCCGATATAACGGCGGAAGCGCGCGCGCAGGCGGATCGATTGCTGGAGCGGGTGTGATGTCCGACATGAGCATGATAGCCCCTCCTCTTCAGAGGAGGGGTTGGGGTGGTGGACCGGCGCGATGACCAGGCCGGATCGTCAAACCATGCTTGCGCGGGCGGCAGCCATGCGGCACGAGCCGACCGAGGCGGAAAAACGATTGTGGCGCTGTCTCAGCCACTCGCAGCTTGATGCCCATAAATTTCGTCGTCAGGCCGTGATCGGATCCTATATTGCGGACTTTTTCTGCCCCGCTAAAGGCTTGATTGTCGAGATCGATGGCGACACCCATGACATGCAACGCGATGCTAACAGGGATGAGCGGATATGCGCTCAGCACGGATTTGTGACCATGCGATTTTCCAACCGGGATGTTTTGGATAATCTGGATGGTGTGTTGGAGAAGCTGCGCATAGCCTTGGCCGATTTGCCGGATCGCTGGCCTCAGAGCACCACCCCCAACCCCTCCTCTGAAGAGGAGGGGCTTTAATGGTGGATGTCACCTCCCTCTCCGAAGCCGAAGCGGCGAACCGCCTGATGCGGCTGGCGAAGGAGATTGCCAAGCATAACCGGCTCTATCATGCCAATGACGCGCCGGAGATCAGCGACGCGGATTATGACGCCTTGATGCGCGAGAATAACGCGCTCGAAGCCGCATTCCCGCATCTCGTGCGCGCGGACAGCCCGAACGCGCAGGTTGGCGCGTCGGTGGACGCCTCGCCGCTCGCCAAGGTGACGCATGAGAAGCGCATGATGAGCCTCGACAATGCATTTGCCGATGAGGATGTCGTTGAGTTCATCGCCCGCATCCGCCGCTATCTCGCGCTCCCCGAAGACGCGCCAGTGGCGATGACGGCGGAGGACAAGATCGATGGCCTCTCCCTCTCGATCCGTTATGAACAGCGCCGTCTCGTGCAGGCATCGACGCGCGGCGACGGACAGGTGGGCGAAGATGTCACCGCAAATGTCCGCACCATATCCGACATTCCGCAGGAGCTGCCTGCTGGTGCGCCCGGTATTTTCGAGGTGCGCGGCGAGGTCTATATGGCGAAGGATGATTTCACCATGCTCAATGCGCGGCTGATGGAGGAGGGGCGCGCGCTCGCCGGGCAGAAGGGGCAGGCATTCGACCCCGATGCCGTGCGCCAGTTCGCCAATCCCCGCAACGCCGCCGCCGGTTCGCTCAGGCAGAAGGATGCGAGCGTCACCGCTGCCCGGCCCCTGCGCTTCCTCGCTCATGGCTGGGGCGTCGCCAGCACGCTTCCCGGCGATACACAATGGGAAGTCGTGCGCGCGATAGGCAGTTGGGGCTTCCCGCTCTCGGTGCATCTGGTGCAGGTCGAGGGCGCGGATGCGATGCTCGCCCAATATCGCAAGATCGAAACAGAACGCGCCGATCTGCCCTATGATATCGATGGCGTCGTCTACAAGGTCGACCGGCTCGATTGGCAGGATCGGCTCGGCTTCGTCGCCAAGGCGCCGCGCTGGGCGATCGCCCATAAATTCCCCGCCGAAAAGGCGCAGACGACGCTCGAAGCCATCGATATTCAGGTCGGGCGCACCGGCAAGCTCACCCCCGTCGGCCGCCTGACGCCGGTAACGGTGGGCGGCGTGGTCGTTTCCAATGTCACGCTGCACAACCGCGACGAAATTGCCCGATTGGGTGTGCGTCCCGGCGACCGCGTGGTGGTGCAGCGCGCGGGCGACGTCATCCCGCAGATCGTCGAGAATCTGACGCGCGATGCCGCGCGCGCGCCTTATGCTTTCCCCGATCATTGCCCGGCGTGCGGGTCCGAAGCGGTGGCGGAGGAAGGTGAGGTCGATGTGCGCTGCACGGCGGGCCTCATCTGTCCGGCGCAGCGTATCGAGCGGCTGAAGCATTTCGTATCGCGCGGTGCGCTCGATATCGACGGGCTGGGTGAGAAGAGCATCGAGGAGTTTTTCTCCCTCGGCTGGCTGGAGCATGGCCCGCCCGACATCTTCCGGCTGCATGAGCACAAGGCGGAGCTGCTCGGCCGTGAGGGCTGGAAGGATAAGTCTGTGGATAACCTGTTGGCGGCTGTGGAAAACAAGCGCCAACCCGATGCCGCGCGCCTGCTTTTCGGCCTCGGCATCCGTCATATCGGCGCAGTGACGGCGCGGGATCTGATGAAGGGGCTGGGAGATATTCGCCTGCTCCCGGAAAAGGCCGCCGAATTCGCCGCCTATCTGTCGGAGAATCCGCGAGGACCGGATGAGAAGGAAAGCCCGTTCAACACGCGCATGGTCGCGGCGGTGAAGCGCATCTTCGAGGTGCAGACCGACGGGATCGGTGCTGCTGCGGGCCATGCGCTCGCGGATTTCTTCCACGAAGCGCATAACCGCGAAGTATGGGACGATCTGCTCGCGCAAGTTTCGCCTCCGCTCTATGTCGTCGAAACGCTCGAAAGCCCGGTTTCCGGCCAGACCATCGTGTTCACCGGCAAGCTCGAAACCATGAGCCGCGATGAAGCCAAGGCGCAGGCCGAGCGGCTGGGTGCACGCGCGGCAGGATCGGTCAGCGCATCGACGGACCTCGTGGTGGCAGGGCCGGGCGCGGGATCAAAGCTCAAAAAAGCAGCCGACCTCGGCATCCGCGTGATCGACGAAGCGGAATGGGCGGAGATTGTAAAGGCGGCAGGATAGGGGAGGGGCACCCGCATTTTGAAAGCCTTGGTGCGCTTGCATCATAATGCCGGATTTGCTCGGCAGCACCTGTGAGAAGCTCGCAACCCGCGAACGCAATCTCCCCTTTACGCCGCGATCTGTTCCACTGCTGTTACTTCGGCCGCGTCCAGCAGACGACGTTCCAGCGTATTGAGGCGCGCCTTGCTCTCGATTTTGCCGCCGAACAAGTCGGTGATGTAGAAGGTATCCACCGCGCGCTCGCCATAGGTCGAGATATGCGCGCTGTGCACCGTCACCTTCGACTGGAACAGCGCGTAGGACAGGTTGAACAGCAGGGCGGGCTTGTCGCGGGCGTGGATTTCGATGACGGTGAAACGGTTCGATGCGCGATTGTCGATGATGACATTGGGCGCGATGTCGAACGCTTCGGCGCGGGTGCGCGGGAGCGGGCGCGCTTCCAGCCGGGGCTGAAGCTTGTGCTTGTTGGCGAGCGCGTCCTCTATCGCCAGCCGGATACGCGCGAGCTGACTCGGATCATCGAAAGGACGACCGAGCGGATCCTGCACGAGGAAATTGTCGATTGCCATGCCGTCGCGTGTGGTGTGGATGCGCGCATCGATGATGCTCCCGCCCGCGAGATGGATCGCGCCGGCGATGCGATAGAACAGGCCGGGATGATCGGCGGCGTATACGGTGACGAGCGTCGCACCGCGTTCGGGATATACTTCCGCTGCAATCGAGAGCGGTTCATCCCCAGCCGCGAGAATATGCCGCGCATTATGGACTAATATGTCATCGGGCTCGGCGAGCCAGTAGCTTTCGGGCAGGCGCTTGGCGAGGCGCTTGAACTGGGCATCGGATATAGCCAGCGCGTCGCGCAGCGCATATTGCTTTGCCTCGATCTTTTCCTTGCGGCCGTTGGATTTGTGGCCGAGGCGCAAAACTTCTTCGGCCGATATATAGAGATCGCTCAGCAGTTGCCGCTTCCAGCTGTTCCATACGCCGGGGCCGACCGCGCGGATATCCACCACTGTCAGCATCAGCAACAGGCGCAGGCGCTCGGCGCTCTGGACGATATCGGTGAAATCCATGATCGTCTTGTAATCGGACAGGTCGCGCTTGAACGCGGTGGCCGACATGAGCAGATGATAGCGCACCAGCCAGGCCACCATATCCGTTTCCGCCGCCGACAGGCCCAGACGCGGGCACAGTTTTTCCGCTACTTCCGCACCAAGGATGCTGTGATCTCCGCCACGCCCCTTCGCGATATCGTGCAGCAGCACCGCCATATAGAGCACGCGTCGCGAGACTAGCTTGTTCATCAGCTCGGTCGATAGCGGATGGTCCTCGGTCAGTTCGCCTTTCTCTATGCGCGCGAGCAGACCGATGGCGCGGATCGTATGCTCATCGACGGTATAATGATGATACATATCGAATTGCATCTGTGCGACGACGCGGCCGAAATCGGGAACGAAGCGGCCGAACACGCTCGCCTCGTTCATCCAGCGTAACACGGTTTCCGGGTCGCGCGGAGACGTCAGCACATCGAGAAAAAAGGCATTGGCGCGCGCATTCTTGCGCACTTTATTGTCGATGAGCGGTGCATCGCGGCGCGCGGCGATCATGGCGCTGGGGTGGATTTCGAGGCCATTCCGGTCTGCCAGCGCGAAGAGCTCCAACAGGCGCACCGGGTCTTGCTGGAAGAAGTCGTCGCTGGGGATGGAAATGCGCCCCCGATCCAGCATGAAACCTTCAAGCTTGCGCGGGCGACGGATGAAATTGGGAATGAAGCGGCGGCCCCTGCTCGCCCATTGATCGTCAAGATGCGCAAGGAATACGGCGGTGAGATCGCCGACCAGCTTTGCCATGAGAAAATAATAATGCATGAAGCGCTCGACGCTGGAGCGCCCGGCGCGTGCCGTATAGTTCATGCGGCGGGCGACTTCGAGCTGAAGATCGAAGGTGAGGCGATCTTCCTCCCTGTTGGTGATGCTGTGCAAATGGCACCGCACCGCCCACAGGAAATTCTCCGCCTTCTGGAATTGCCTCAGCTCTTGCGGCGTCAGCAACCCGGCATCGACCAGCCCGGCCACGCTGTCGATGCGGTTCACATATTTGCCGATCCAGAACAAGGTGTGCAGATCGCGCAGGCCGCCCTTGCCTTCCTTTACATTGGGTTCGACGACATAGCGGCTGTCGCCCATGCGCTTGTGCCGCTCGTCGCGCTCGGCGAGCTTTTCGGCGACGAACGCGCGGGCGCTGTCCTTCACAACATCATTGCCAAAGCGCAGCCGGGCCTCGTCATAGACTTTGCGATCGCCCCAGACATAGCGCGCCTCCAGCATCGCCGTGCGCACGGTAAGATCGGCCTTCGCCATGCGGATCATTTCGTCGATCGAGCGGCTGCTATGCCCGACTTTCAGGCCCAGATCCCAGAGCGAATAGAGCATGGATTCGATGACCTGCTCGGTCCATCCGGTCGGCTTATACGGGGTGACGAACGCGATATCGACATCGCTGTGCGGCGCCATTTCGCCCCGGCCATAGCCGCCGACCGCCAGCAAGGCGATCTGCTCCGACGTGCTGCGATTGCCCGGCGGATAGAGATGATGCGTGGTCGCGTCGTAAAGCAGGCGCACGATCTGATCGGTAAGAAAGGCGAGAGCCTGCACCGTTTCGCGCCCCATGGTGGGGCGCGCATCGAGCCGCCGCCGCGCCTCGGCCCGTCCGGCGGCAAGCGCCTCGGCCAATGTCGCAACCACTCGCGAGCGCAGAACAGACGAATCGGACGAATCGGCTTCGACGATAGCTGCTTCGATGCGATCAGCGACAGTGCGGCGGTCTATGATCGCGCGGCGATTGGGCAGTGCGGAGAAAATATCGGTCATGTCCCTCCTATCTAGGGATTCGGGTCCGCTTCCGCCAGCGCCTTGAGACGATAGACGAGTTCCAGCGCCTCGCGCGGCGTGAGGCTGTCCGCATCGGCGGCGGCGAGGGCAACGCGCAGCGGATCGGGCGCGGTTTCTTCCTGTGCGGCAGCCGACGCGGCGAAAAGCGGGAGATCGTCGAGACCGGCGGCAATTCCCCCCGTCTTCGCCTTGCCCGCCTCCAGCCGCGACAGCACATCCTTCGCACGAGCGAGCACTGGCGGCGGCAAGCCGGCGAGACGCGCTACCGCGATGCCATAGCTGCGATCGGCGGGGCCTTGCGCGACCTCGTGCAGCAATACGAGATCGCCTTTCCATTCACGCGCGCGGACATTGTGGAGCGACAAGGCGGGCAGGCTTTCGGCAAGGCGCGTCAGCTCATGATAATGGGTGGCGAACAAGCAGCGGCAGGCGTTTACCTCATGCACCGCCTCGACCACCGCCCATGCGAGCGCGAGGCCATCATAGGTGGAGGTGCCGCGCCCGACTTCATCGAGAATGACGAAGCTGCGTTGCGTGGCTTGGCTGAGGATCGCGGCGGTTTCGACCATTTCGACCATGAAGGTGGAACGCCCGCGTGCCAGATTATCCGACGCGCCGACGCGGCTAAACAGGCGGTCGACGAGGCTGAGCGTCGCGGACGCGGCGGGCACGAAGCCGCCCGCCTGCGCCAGCAGCACGATTAACGCATTCTGCCGCAGGAAGGTCGACTTGCCGCCCATATTGGGGCCGGTGACGAGCCAGAGCCGGTCGTTTTGTTTGAGGATGCAGTCGTTGGCGACGAATTGCTGGCCCTCGCGCCGCAACGCTTCTTCGACCACCGGATGCCGCCCGCCGATGATTTCCAGCCGCTGATCGTCGACGAAATGCGGGCGCGCCCAACCGCCCTCCGCTGCGCGCTCGGCCAGTGCGGCGGCAACATCGAGCCGGGCGAGCGCCTGCGCCGCGCGGGTGATCGCATCCTTGCGGACGAGCGCCATTTCGATGAGCGATTCGAGATGCGCGGCCTCGGCGGCGAGTGCATGCGCGCCCGCCTGCGCCACGCGCGTCGCCTGTTCATGCAGATCGACGGAATTGAAACGCACCACGCCCGCCAGCGTCTGCCGGTGCGTGAAGCCCGATCCCTCGCGCATCAACAGGTCGCCATGCTTGGCGGATACTTCGACATGATATCCTAGGACGGCATTATGCTTGATCTTCAGGGAAGCGATGCCGGTCTGGTCGCGATATTGCGCTTCGAGAAGAGCAATGGCGCGCCGTCCGTCGCTGCTCAAACGGCGCAGATCATCAAGCGCGGCGTCATAGCCTTCCGCGATATAGCCGCCATTGGAGGCTTCGGTAGGCGGCGTCGGCACAAGCGCGCGGGCAAGCTCGTCGACCAGCTCGCCATGCCCATCGAGCGCGGGCAGCAGGCGGGCAAGCAATGCGGGCTTCGCCTCGACCCTGCCGAGCCGTTCGCGCAGCATCCGCGCCTCGTTGAGGCCATCGCGCAGTTGGCCGAGGTCGCGCGGGCTGCCCCGGCCCATCGCAAGCCGCCCCAAGGCGCGGCCGACATCGGGCAGCGCGCGCAGGGCCGCACGCAAGGCGTCGCGCTGGCCGCTGCCATCATGCAGCCATTGCACCAGATCGAGCCGCTGCTCTATCTCCGCACGGTCGAGCAAGGGCGCGGCGAGATCGGCGCCCAGCATGCGCGCACCCGCGCCCGTCACCGTGCGATCGATGGCGTGCAGCAGGCTGCCGTGGCGCGATCCGCTCATCGTTGCGACGATTTCGAGGCTCTCGCGCGTCGCGGCGTCGATCGCCATATGGCCGCCCGGTGCGAGGTGCACAGGGCGCGCGAGATGCGGGAGCCGCCCTTGCCCGGCATGATCGAGATAGGCGATAAGACCGCCGATGGCGCTCAGTTCCGCGCGGGAAAAGCTGCCGAAGCCGTCGAGCGTGGCGACTCCGAACAGCGACTTGAGGCGGGTTTCGGCGCGGGTGGAGGAAAAGGCGGCCTTGTCGAATTCATGGGCGGCATCGATATCGAGTGCGCTGCCCTGCGCAACGACGACCTCGCTGGCCCCCAACCGCGCCAACTCGGCGCTGAGGGTAGCCGCATCGACCGTCATCGTTTCGAAGCGTCCGGTGGAAATATCGGCGGCGGCAAGGCCGATCTCGCCCCCTGCCTCGCCGATGGCGACCAGCATATTATCGGCGCGCGCATCGAGCAGCGTGTCCTCGGTAAGCGTGCCGGGCGTCACATAGCGCACGATGCCACGCGCCACGAGCGCCTTCGACCCGCCGCGCGCCTTCGCCTGCGCAGGGGTTTCGGTCTGTTCGGCTATGGCAACGCGGTGTCCGGCGCGGATCAGCCGTGCGAGATAGGCCTCCGCGCTATGGACAGGCACACCGCACATGGGGATGGGCGCGCCATCATGTTCGCCGCGCGATGTCAGCGCAATGTCGAGCGTCGCTGCCGCGGCCTTGGCATCGTCGAAGAAAAGCTCAAAAAAATCGCCCATGCGATAAAAAAGCAGGCAATCCGCAGCCTGTGCCTTCAGCTCGAAATATTGCGCCATCATCGGCGTCATCGGCGCGGCGGGAGATGATGTTTGTGCGGGCGAGCGGTTCATCGTCGCAGGCGATAGCGGTTTGGACGCACGGGCGGAAGAGTCTGGACCAGATACCACTATAAAAAACATTGAACCACTTGTGGTCACAGCGTGATTGACGCTAGGAAAAATTTGCCTGCACGCTCACGTTTCAACACATATCAGGAAACCCACATGGCAGAAAAACCGACCGTCGAGTTTTCCGAGCGCGAAGCGCTGCTCTTTCACTCGGCGGGACGCCCAGGCAAGATTGAAATCATCGCCTCCAAGCCCATGGCGACACAGCGCGATCTGTCGCTCGCTTATTCGCCGGGCGTCGCGGTGCCTGTAAAGGCCATCGCCGAAGACCCGGCCACCGCCTATGACTATACTGCCAAGGGCAATCTTGTGGCGGTGATTTCGAACGGCACGGCCATCCTCGGCCTTGGCAATCTCGGCGCGCTCGCTTCCAAGCCGGTGATGGAAGGCAAGGCCGTGCTGTTCAAACGCTTTGCCGACGTGGATTCCATCGACATCGAACTGGCGACCGAAGACCCGCAGGCGTTCATCGATGCGGTCGCGCTGATGGAGCCGAGCTTCGGCGGCATCAACCTTGAGGACATCAAGGCACCGGAATGTTTCATCATCGAGCAAGCTCTGAAGGAGAAGATGAACATCCCGGTCATGCATGATGACCAGCATGGCACGGCGATCATCTGCGCGGCAGGCCTCATCAACGCGCTGCACATTACCGGACGCGACATCAAGGACATCGATGTCGTGGTGAACGGAGCAGGCGCGGCGGCAATTGCATGTACAGAGTTGATCAAGGCGATGGGCGCGGATGCTTCGCGCGTCATTATGTGCGACCGCAGCGGTGTGATCTATCAGGGCCGCACCGACGGCATGGACCAGTGGAAATCCGCGCATGCCGCCAAGACGGATGCTCGCACGCTGGAGGAGGCGCTGAAGGGCGCGGATGTGTTCATCGGCCTTTCCGCCGCAGGCGCGCTGGCGCCGCATATGGTGATGGAAATGGCGCCCAAGCCGATCATCTTCGCCATGGCCAACCCGGACCCGGAAATCACGCCGCCCGACGCCAAGGCGGCGCGGCCGGACGCTATCGTCGCCACAGGCCGTTCGGATTATCCCAATCAAGTCAACAACGTGCTCGGCTTCCCGTTCATCTTTCGCGGCGCGCTCGATGTGCGGGCGACCGCGATCAATGAGGCGATGAAGATTGCGGCGGCGCAGGCGATTGCCGATCTGGCGCGCCAGCAGGTACCCGAAGAGGTCGCCCGCGCTTATGGTAAAAACCACAGCTTCGGTGATGATTACATCATTCCCGCGCCGTTCGATCCGCGTCTGATGGAGGTCGTTTCCGCCGCCGTCGCGCAGGCGGCCATGGACAGCGGCGTCGCGCAGAAGCCGATCGAGGACATGGACGCCTATCGCCAGTCATTGAAAGGACGGCTCAACCCGACGACTTCGGTGCTCACGCTTGCCTATGAAGGCGCGAAAGCCAGCCCGAAGCGCGTGGTTTTCGCCGAGGGCGAAGAAGAAGTCGTGCTGCGCGCAGCAATCCAGTTCCGCGACGGCGGCTATGGCATTCCGGTGCTGGTCGGGCGGCAGGATGTCTATGACCGGCTGCGCGCGATGGGCGTTGCCGATCCGCACAGCTTCGAAGTGCATAACAGCGTCAATTCGCCGCTAGTGCCCAAGATGGTCGATATTCTGTATGGCCGCCTGCAACGGCGCGGTTATCTCCGCCGCGATTGCGAGCGCATGGTGAACAGGGATCGCAATATTTTCGGCTCGCTGCTGCTCAAGATGGGCGAAGCCGATGCGATGATTACCGGCACGACGCGTACCTACAGCCAGTCGATGCGAGAAGTGCGCCGCGTGATCGACAACCAGCCGGGCCGCACCAATTTCGGCATCCATATTCTCGTCGGCCAGAGCCATACGGTATTCATGGCCGATACGACGGTGCATGAACGTCCTTCCGCTGAAGAACTCGCCAACATCGCCGAAGGCACCGCCGCCGTTGCGCGGCGCATGGGCCATGATCCGCGTGTCGCCTTTCTGTCCTATTCCACCTTCGGCAATCCGTGGGGCAATTGGCTGGAAAATATTCGCGGCGCGGTTCAAATCCTCGACCAGCGCGGCGTGGATTTCGAATATGAGGGCGAAATGGCACCGGACGTGGCGCTCAACCCGACGGTCATGAAGAATTATCCGTTCAGCCGCCTCTCCGGCCCGGCCAACTGCCTCGTCATGCCCGGCCTGCAATCGGCCAATCTGTCGGCTAAGCTGCTGCGTGAACTGGGCGGTGATTCGGTAATCGGACCGATGCTCGTCGGCATGGAAAAGCCGGTGCAGGTGGCGACCATGGCCTCGACCGCAAGCGAACTGGTGACGCTCGCGGTGCTGGCGGCGGGCGGCATTACGGGGTAACGCGGTCCACCCTTCAGTTGACTGTTATTCAGCTTGCGGCGGCGAGCGCCTGTCGCAGATCGTCGCATATGTCGTCGATATGTTCCAGACCGATGGAAAGGCGGACATAGCCGGGGGTTACGCCCGATGCCATCTGCTCCTCCGCCGAAAGCTGGCTGTGCGTGGTTGATGCCGGGTGGATGGCGAGGCTGCGCGCATCGCCAATATTGGCGACATGATAGAACAGCTTCAGCGCATCGATGAAGCGCCGTCCCGCATCCGCCCCGCCCTTCAGCTCAAAGCCGAGCAGCCCGCCATAGCCGCCGGTCAGCACCGTGTCGGCGCGAGCGCGTTGCTCGCCCGATTGCTGGCCGGGGTGAATGACCTGCGTAACCGAAGGCTGCTTTGCAAGAAAGTCCGCGACCTTCGCGGCATTTTCGCAATGGCGCGGCATGCGTAGCGCCAGCGTCTCGATGCCCTGCAATATCTGAAAGGCGTTGAACGGCGAGAGCGCCGCGCCAAGATCGCGCAGCAGGATGGTGCGCGCGCGCAAGATATAGGCGATCGGCCCCAGCGGCTTTGCCGCCTGTGCCCAGATCGCGCCATGATAGCTGGCGTCGGGCGTATTGAGATTGGGCTGGCGCTCGGGGAAGGCTTCCCAGTCGAAAGTGCCGCCATCGACGATGAGACCGCCGATAGACGTGCCATGCCCGCCCAGATATTTGGTCGCCGAATAGACTATGATCGCAGCGCCATGATCGAAGGGCCGCGCGATGAGCGGCGCGGCGGTATTGTCGACGATGAGCGGGATTCCTATCGCTCGTCCCGCCGCTGCAATCTCGGCCATCGGACAGATGACGAGCTTGGGATTGGGCAATGTCTCGACATACCAGGCGCGAGTGCGTTCATCGCTGGCGCGGACGAAGGCATCCGGGTCTGAAGGATCGACGAAGCGGGTCTCTATGCCCAGATTCTTCAGCGTATTGGCGAAGAGATTATAGGTGCCGCCATAAAGATCCGTGCCCGAAACGATATTGTCGCCCGCATTTGCCAGATTTTGCACGGCGAAGGCCGAGGCCGCCTGCCCCGACGCCACGGCGAGCGCCGCCGCGCCACCATCGAGCGCGGCGATACGCTGTTCCAATATATCGCAAGTCGGGTTGCCGATGCGGGTGTAGATATTGCCCAGTTCAGCCAGCGCGAACAGGTTTGCGGCATGTTCGGTGTCGCGGAACTGATAGGATGTGGTTTGATAAATCGGCGGGGCGACCGATCCGGTGGCGGGGTCCGCGCGCCATCCTGCATGCAACGCTAGCGTTTCTGGGCGATATCCATCGGTCATGCACCATCCTCCTCTTCATTCCCGGTTGTCGTAGCGCGGCCCTTGAACCCCTGGGCGACGACATACCATTCGCTGCTGCCCTTGCGGCTGGCCGGGGGCTTGGCATGCTTTACGCTAGCAAAATTACGTTTCAGCAACAGTAGTAAATCGCGGTCCGTGCCACCCGCGAACACTTTGGCGACGAACGCACCGCCGGGCTTGAGATGCTCGACGGCGAACCACGCCGCCGCTTCGACCAGCCCCATGGTGCGCAGATGGTCTGTCTGCGCATGGCCGACCGTGTTCGCCGCCATGTCGGACAGCACAAGATCGGGCGCATCGCCCAGCGCATCGCGCAGCACGGCATCGGCGGCTTCGTCGAGAAAATCCATTTGCAGCAGGGTGACGCCATCGATCGGATCAACCGGCAACAGGTCGATGCCCACGATCTTCGCCTGCGGCGCTTTCTTGCGCACCACCTGCGCCCAGCCGCCCGGCGCGACGCCGAGATCGACCACATTGCGCGCCTTGCGCACCAGCGCGAATTTTTCGTCCAGCTCCATCAGCTTGAACGCGGCGCGGCTGCGCCACCCTTCCGCCTTTGCCTGTTTCACATAAGGATCGTTAAGCTGCCGCTGTAACCAGCGCGTTGATTGCGCGGTGCGGTTCTTCGCGGTCTTGACGCGCACCTTGCCGACGCCGGTGCCGCGGGTCATGCCGCATATCCTGTCACAGCCGTTGATCCATCAGGCATCGCAATATCCCTTCCCGGATGCCGCGATCGGCGATGCCGAGGCGCGCGGCGGGCCAGATGTCGATGATGCCTTCGAGGATGGCGCAGCCCGCCACCACCAGATCCGCCCGCTCCGCGCCGATGGAGGGCAGCGCTCGCCTCTCCTCCAGCGACATGCTCGAAAGGCGTTGCGATATCGAGCGCATCGAATCGGTCGGCACGATCAGGCCGTCGATGAGCTGGCGGTCATATTTGGGCAGGTCGAGATGCACGCTCGCCAGCGTCGTCACCGTGCCCGATGTGCCGAGCAACCGTTTCTGCCCCCCGCCATCGGGCAGGCGGTCGGCAAAAGGCGCGAAGGCCTCGGTAACGCGCGCGCGCATCCGCGCATAAGCAGCGGAGCGCTGATCGGCATTGCCCTCGCTGAGCGGTTCGCTCTCGGTCAGTGAAACGACGCCCCAGGGCGCGCTGAGCCAGTCGATGATCCGGGGCGCGGACCCGCTGCTGTCGACCAGCACCAGCTCCGTCGAGCCGCCGCCGATGTCGAAGATGAGCGCGGGGCCGTCGCCCGGCTCCAGCAGCGCATGGCACCCCAGCACCGCGAGCCGCGCCTCTTCCTGCGCCGAGATGATATCGAGGGCGATGCCGGTTTCCTGCTTCACCCGCGCGATGAATTCCGCGCCGTTGGATGCACGGCGGCACGCCTCGGTCGCCACGGAGCGCGCAAGCGTTACCTTGCGCTTGCGCAGCTTGTCGGCGCAGATGGAAAGCGCGGATATGGCGCGGGCGATGGCGGCGTCGCTCAGCGCGCCTGTTGCCGCCAGCCCTTCGCCAAGACGCACGATGCGCGAAAAGGCATCGATGACGACAAAGCCGTCGGCCGAAGGTTTCGCAATGAGCAGGCGGCAATTGTTGGTGCCCAGATCGATGGCCGCATAGCTGTTGCGCATGGGCCAACGCGAGGCTTCGCCGCGCAGGACGGGGGCGGCTTTTTCTGCCGCAGAGACGGCCTTGCCCTGCATAGGGAGATGGTTACTGTCGCTACGTGGCGACGGGCGGCTGTGCTGCGCCATTGCCTTGATGCTCACTTTTATGCTCTCCGGCCCGAAAGAACCGGTACTTGAGCGCAAGACTAGGCATTGTTTTCCGGTTGCGCAAGCAAAGGACGAAAGCGCCGCGTCAGACAGGGCGGCAAGACCGGCAAAGCGCGCCAATAAACGCCTTGACCCATGTCCGGCGCAGCGGTATCAGCGCCGCCTCTGTTGCCCCGTCGTCTAATGGTAAGACTACGGACTCTGACTCCGTCAATTGAGGTTCGAATCCTCACGGGGCATCCAGTTGATCGGCATTAGGTAGCAAACGCACCAAGCGTTCCTGCATAAGAGGTTGGGGGTCGCGCCTCGCTCCCAGCTTGCTATTCGATTTCCATCGCCATGCCCGGCTCCAGCAACGGCAAAATCCAGTCCATCTCGTCGCGCGCGATGGCGATGCAGCCTTCCGTCGGCTTGGGTGCGCCGTCATCGCCCGGAACCCAGACATGCCAGAATATCGCACTGCCTTTACCCGGCACCGGCGGCGCGTCGTTGTGGCCGAGCACGATGACGATGTCATAGGCGGCGTCCTCGCGCTGGAGCCGCTCATGCGAAGAGGGGTGGGGCAGCAGCACCGGGCGGTTATAGGCGGGATCGTCCACGTCGTCCGACCAGCCATCGCAGTCCCGCGTCCAGCGCCATGGAACAAGCGGCGCTTGCGCCATCTCCACGCGCCCCGGCCTCAGCAATACGCCGCGTATCGGCCAGAGGCCCAGCGGTGTGCAGCCATCGCCTTCGCGCTTGGTATCGGCGGCGCAGGCCCCGCTATTGCCGATGGCGCATTTTATTGTCCGTCCGCCGAAATGCAGTGTTCGCGCCGCCGTATCGACACGCACCGCCCCACTCACGACTTAGCGCTCATATCTGATGTCCGGTCCGGTCGCGCTTGGTGTCGAGATAGCGCTCATTATGCGGGTTCGCCTCGATGGCGAGCGGTAGACGCTCCACCACGGCGATCCCTTCCGCCTCCAGCCCTTCCACCTTGGCCGGGTTGTTGGTCAGTAACCGCACCTTCTCGATAGACAGCAGCTTGAGCATCTGCGCCGCGACCGAAAAATCTCGCGCGTCGATGGCGAAACCGAGCCGCACATTGGCGTCCACCGTGTCGAAACCCTGATCCTGCAAAGCATAGGCGCGCAGCTTGTTGATGAGGCCGATGCCGCGCCCTTCCTGCCGCAAATAGAGCAACACACCCCATTGCGCGTCTGCAATCTGGTGCATCGCGCCATGGAGTTGCGGCCCGCAATCGCATTTGAGCGATCCCAGCACATCGCCGGTCAGGCATTCGCTGTGCAGCCGCACCACCGGCACGCTGCCGTCGCGCTTGCCGATGACGAGCGCGATATGTTCGCGCGGATCGCCGGGCGTGCGGAAGGCGATGATTTCGCTCTCTTCCGCTACCTCCACCGGCAGGCGTGCGCGCGTGGCGATATGCAGTTGCGGCCCGCCGCCATAATCGGCGATCGCGTCTGCCTGCACGCTGGCCTCGGTCGCCACCGGGGCATTGGCGATGAAGAAGGCGGGCAAAATTCCCGCCAGCCGCGCCAGCCTTAGCGCCGCCGCCGCCGAATCCGGCGCGGAGAGGGGGAGGGCGCGATATGGCCCTTTCAGCGGCGTCGCCAGATCGCGCACCGGATCGGCCAGTGCCATCGCGCCGGCCAGATCGATCCAGCGTTCACGCTGTACCAGCACCGGCGCTTCGGGGTCCGCCGCCTCGCGCTGGTTGGCGAGGTGCAGCGTCTGCGCGCGCGCGGCTGAAATCAATATGGGCGCTTGGCCCGCCGGATCGAAGGTGGGCAGGCTGGCTTCATCCGCGCTTTCCACGGCGAGCAGATAGAGACGCTCTTCGCCCGCTATGATGTCGATGGGCCACCCCCGGCGCAGCGCGTCGATCGCGCGCGCGACATCGCGGGCGGCGGCATCGCCGATCATCAGAACGCGAATTCCGTGACCAGCGGCGCATGGTCGGATGGGCGCATCCAGCTACGGCAGGATTCGACGACCCTGTGGTTCACCGCTTTTTCGACCAGCTCCGGGCTGACCCACATATGATCGAGCCTGCGTCCCCGGTCGGACGCCTGCCAGTCGCGCGCGCGATAGCTCCACCATGTATAAAGCCGCTGCGGCTCCGGGTGAAAATGGCGGCCAATGTCCACCCAGTCATGTGCGGCCTGCAACCGGCCCAGCAGTTCGACCTCAATCGGCGTATGGCTCACCACGTCGAGCAACTGCTTGTGGCTCCACACGTCGCTTTCGAGCGGCGCGATGTTGAAATCGCCGGTCAATATGGTTGGGTGCGCCAGATCGCTCGCCCAATCGATCATGCGCTCGATGAAGTCCAGCTTCTGCCCGAATTTCGGGTTCAGCTCGCGATCCGGTACTTCGCCGCCTGCGGGCACATAGACATTTTCCAGCCGCACGCCATTGTCGAGCTTCACGCCGACATGGCGGGCCTCGCCATTGGCCTGCCAGTCCAGCCGGTCGTCCTCGCGCATCGGGATGCGGCTGAGGATGGCGACGCCATGATGCATCGGCTGGCCGTGCAATATCTGATGGTTATAACCCAGCTGCCGGAACACGCCGCCGGGAAAGGCGTCGTCCATCACCTTGGTTTCCTGAAGGCAGAGAATGTCCGGGGCTTCTTCCGAAAGAAAGCGGGTAACGATGTCGATGCGGGCGCGGACGCTGTTGATATTCCACGAAGCGATTTTGATATTTTGAGGCATGGTTTTTCCCTAGGCGGCACATGGCAGCGACGCAAGGGCGGGATGGCAGTTATGAGGGGGAAATACTCTAAGACCCCCGCTCCGGGGGCGTGGAGCGAGGGCCTCGAGTTGCGCCGATTAAGCGCGGCTCGCAGATGCAGTTTGCCGGGTAACAGGGGGGAAGCCCGGTTCACCATCACTGCGGTTAACCCCCTTTTATCCGAGTCTGGCTGTCGCCAGGATGAACGGAGCGGTTAATCCATTCATTTCATCGCCCGGAGCGGTCGTTCAACCGCCTCCCGGCCGCCCCTTTACGCGGGGATCTTTCCATCGGAACGCCGAATCATCGACCGGCGCATTATAGTTCTGCGCCGAAAGCCGGACGGCGGTGCGATTGCCCTGCGCATCGCGCGCGACCCAGCCATACAGCTCTAATCCCGCCGGCGCCGATGCCTTGCGGTTGAACACCAGGGTGATCGTTCCGAATTCAGGGCGTTTGGGGTCGCGCGCCTCGACCGTCAAAATCGATGGATCGCCGGTCTGCACCACTTTGCTGAACCGGGTGAAATCGCGCGACGGATCGATGAGCGCGCCAAGCGGCGAGCTGCCGATCGGCCAGCGCTGCACCTGCCGCACTTCATAATCGATCATCGTCAGCGCTTTGCCGTCGCCGACAATCAGCAACGGCACATCGGGTTGATACTGAAAGCGAATCTTGCCCGGCTGTTTCAACGTCAGCCGCCCGGTCAAGGTTTGGCCATTGCGGTCGGTCTGCGCGAAATTGGCGGTCAGGCTTTTGACCGCGCGGATGTAATTGGCGACCCGGGCGAGGTCTTTCCGGTCGGCCGTCTGCTCCTGCGCGGTGGCGGGGGCCGTAAGGGCCGATGTCGTCGCGGATGGCAAGAGGGCCACGCAGACAAGCAGCGATGCCAGGCGAACGGATGTCATTCTCATCTCCTTAAACGTCCGCATGTAATCGACCAATGGGGTTGAACCGATACTGAACCTGCCCGTATGCGCCGGTTCAACGCGCGTGATAGCGCAGACGCCCGACAAAACGCGCGATGCTGGGGCGCTTGTTCCGGCCTGCTGTCCATCGGCTCTTGGTCTTTTCGAAGCGCATAATGCCTTCTATCCTGCGCGCGAGAAATGAGCGGGTTTCGATATGAGCCTCACTCTCGTCATTGAGGAACACCAATATCGTGGCCGAATAAATGCCCGCGAGCAGGCTGCGCTTGCTGTAATGATTATAGTCCACCGCCGTGTCGCCTGCGGCCCGCCACATCCTATCGGCAGCGCGCCAACCCAGCTTCGCGGCCCGTGCAACGTTCTGCGGCATCGCCATGACCGCCAGCGCCCGGCGCAGCGCTTCCCGATCGTGGGCCAGCATGTTCAGCCGAGCTTCGACGAGCGCGGCGATCTTCTCGCGCACTTTCATCGCAGCGATTTTTTCAGGCGGGCAGGAGGCGAGCATTTCTGCATCGATATGCGCGAACCATGCATCGATCATCGCCATCGCGCCGCCGTCAAAGGCGAGGGTAGCGATTGCAGGCGCGATCCCGGCCTGCGCCGCCGCCATATCCACCGCTGCCTTCGACCATCCGTCGAATCCGGCGTTGCGCGCAATAATTGGCGCAAGCGCCGCGCGCACTTCATCGAGCGTGGGATCGGGGGGCAGATCGGTCGCGGTCATATCTTCCATGTAAGCGCCGCCCGGTTTGCCGCAAGCGGAAAGCGCCGTTCAGACTGCGAATTTCTGAGCAATCGCCAGCATCGCCATCGCCGCTTTCGCTGCTTCGCCGCCCTTGTCCTTTTCATCGGGTTTCGCGCGCGTGAGCGCCTGCGCTTCGTTTTCGACCGTCAAAATGCCGTTGCCAATGGCAATGCCGTCCAGCGTCAGCGCCATCAACCCGCGCGCACTTTCATTCGACACCACCTCGAAATGATAGGTTTCGCCGCGGATGACGACGCCAATGGCGATAAAGCCATCATAGCGTCCGCTCTCCGCCGCCAGCGCCACCGCGCCCGGAATTTCGAGCGCCCCCGGCACGGTCAGCACTTCATGATCATGCCCCGCCGCCATCAGAGCCGCCACCGCGCCCTCGATCAGAAGATCATTGAGATGATCGTAAAACCGCGCTTCGACGATCAGGAATTTTGCCATGCGTTTGTTCCTTGGGCTGCGTTTATATGTCGATCGGGCGTTGCCCCACCACAGCGAGGCCGTAGCCGTCAAGCGCGATCAGGCTGTGAGCGTTGTTGGAAAGCAATATCATGTCGTGCACGCCCAGCTCCGCCAATATCTGCGCGCCCACGCCATAATCGCGCAGCTCGTCCATACCGGCGACGGGTTGTCCAGCATGATGGCGCAGGATCATTGTGAAAAATTCCTCTCGGCCGGAATGGCTGAGGACAACGATCACGCCCGCGCCCTCGCGGCCGATAATCTCCATGGATTTCGCCAGCACATTGCCGCGCTCGCCGGCCTGGGCATAAACGTCATCAAGGATCGAAATCTGATGCACGCGCACCAAAGTCGGTTTGTCCGGGTCGATGTTGCCCTTTTGCAGCACCATCTGTTCGCTGCGCGTGGCCTTGTTGTAAAAGCTGAAAGCACGCCATTCTCCGCCCCATTTACTGGTGAAGCGGGTCTCGGCGCGGCGCTCGACCATATGGTCATGCCTGCGACGATAGGCGATGAGATCGCGGATCGTACCGATCTTCATCTTGTGTTTTTGCGCAAAGGGAATGAGGTCGTCGAGACGCGCCATCGTCCCATCGTCGTTCATGATCTCGCAGATCACGCCGGAAGGATTCAGGCCCGCGAGCCGCGCAACATCGACCGCCGCCTCGGTATGGCCGGTGCGAATCAGTACGCCGCCGTCGCGCGCCACCAGCGGAAACACATGGCCCGGCGTCACAATGTCATCCGGGCCCTTGGCCGCATCGATGGCAACGGCGATGGTTCGTGCCCGATCCGCCGCCGATATTCCAGTTGTCACGCCCTCGCGTGCCTCGACCGACACGGTGAAGGCGGTTTCATGGCGCGTGCCATTGGCGCGGCTCATCAGGTCAAGACCCAACTGCTCCACCCGGTTGGCCGTCAGGGCGAGGCAGATAAGGCCGCGCCCGTGCGTCGCCATGAAGTTGATCGCATCGGGTGTTGCCATCTGCGCCGGGATAACGAGATCGCCCTCATTTTCCCGGTCCTCATCGTCGACGAGGATGAACATGCGCCCATTGCGGGCTTCGTTGATGATTTCTTCCGGGGAAGCCAGCGCCGTGCCGCTCTCGCGCCTGTCGAGATAGGATTCGAGCTTGGCGAGCGTGTCGGCGGTCGGGTTCCAGTCCGCCTCGCCCAGCTTGCGCAAACTGTTGGCGTGAAGACCCGCCGCGCGCGCGAGGCCGGAACGCGACATTTCGCCGCGGGTGATGAGATCCTGGATCTGTTCGATGAATTGCGTGGACATGCCCGTGAGACATCACATTATAATGTGATCGTCAAGCGCATAAATCACATCACACTATGGAAATTCGTTCCTTAAGCCGCGCCAGATAACGCGCCAGCACATCGATTTCGACATTCACGCCGGCACCGGTCTCCAGTTCGCACAGCGTTGTCACATCCCAAGTGTGGGGAATGATGTTAACGGTGAAATGCGCGTCCTCGCCTTCGTCGCGCACCTCGTTGACGGTCAGTGACACGCCATTGATCGTGATCGACCCCTTCGGGGCGATGAACGGAGCGAGGTCCGGTTCGACGGTGAAGCCGATATGGTGCGAATCGCCTTCGGTGCGGATGCCGTTCACTTTGGCGATGCCGTCGACATGGCCCGTCACGATATGGCCGCCCAGCTCATCGCCCAGCTTCAGCGCGCGCTCGAGGTTGAGGCGTCTGCCGGTTTGCCAAAGGCCCGGTGCGGTGCAGTTGACGGTTTCGGCTGAGGCATCGACGGCGAACCAGTTTTCCCCGTCTTTGTCCTGCCCTTTATCTACCACCGTCAGGCAAGCCCCCGAACAGGCGATCGACGCGCCGAGTGCGACAGACTCGACATCGAAGCCGCATTGGATGGTGAGGCGCAGATCGCCGCGCTTTTCCGCCGAGAGGACGGTGCCGATGTCGCTGACAATACCGGTAAACATACTGCGCCTCTACCCGCCCCGCATCCGCTCGTAAACCTCCATAACGTCCACGCCCAGCATGCGCCGGTCCAGCATGCGCCAGCGGCCATGGGCGGCGTCGAGCGAGGACAGGCCGATATCGCCGACCGCGCCCCTGCCGCCGCCGATGAGGATCGGCGCGCGATACAGGACTATCCGGTCCACGAGATCGGCCGCAACAAAAGCGGCGGCGGTCTGCGCCCCACCTTCGATCATCAGGCTGGATATGCCTTCGATATCCACGACTTTGGCCGGGTCGTCGATACTCTCCCATCCCTCGGGCGCATCGCCATGGCCGAGCAGGAAGCGGCGCGGGCTGCGCTCTTCCATTCCGGGCAGGCGCACATCGAGCCTGGGAGCATCCGCCCACCAGGTTCCGCGCCCCACCAATATCGCATCATGGCAGGCACGCAGCACAT
>TARA_R110000782_G_C14819187_1_pt1 | contig 32064 bp, 57 predicted proteins | sample TARA_R110000782 | Tara Oceans TARA_R110000782 (sample SAMEA4397859) | marine metagenome | biome: Polar Biome; feature: [SRF] surface water layer (ENVO:00010504); material: water (ENVO:00002006), including particulate matter (ENVO:01000060) such as... | depth 5 m | reverse complement strand
GTCGGGCGTGGGTTTAGCTGTTGGCCAAGGATCTGATCCGATTGTAAGGATGGACTACTCGGATGATGGTGGGCGTACTTTTTCCAGTGAGTTTTCTCGATCCTACGGCAAAGTGGGTGAATATATGTCTTTACCAACATGGCGCAGGCAGGGAAGAATACCGCGGCATAGAGTAATTCGATTTAAAACCTCGGACCCGGTAAAGAGCGTTATAATTAAGTTAGAAGCTGATGTAGAGCTGGGGGCGTAAAATGGCAAACATTATACCGCCTAGACGCAACGAGCTATTAACAAAAGATGGAATGCCTACGCGCCGCTTTATTGAATACTTAGAGCAGCTCACAATTACTACGAATAGCTCGACTGAGCAGATAATTCAATCTCCCGCTAGTGATGGCCCAATAAACAGAGCTAAGCTTGCAGCATTAGAAAATCGAATTGGTAGTGGTAATTTTTTAACGTCAGACGAGACTGGTTTTAGCGTAGATAACAATAAATTTACTGTCGATATGGATGAATCATAATGGCTAGACAAGCAATAAATGTTGGTACAGTTGCAAACGATAGAACCGGCGACAAGTGGCGTGATGCTTTTGTTAAAGTTAACGCTAATGAAACAGAGCTTTACGCGGATCTCGCAACAGTTCAAGCGGCTTTGATTGTGGCTCAAGCGGCAGTTGCAGCATCAACAAAAACATACTGGTTTGATGCAAATGATACGCTAACAGCAACAGCACCGATCACACACGGCGCGGGAGCATCAAATACTTATTTAACAAACAATGCGGCAGGAACATCCACAACTCAATACAATCCAAATAGCAAAGACTCGTTATGGAATCCAGTTACAAAGAAATTTGATTTTACAAGTTTAAAAATTGGTGACACAGTTGAGTTTCGCGGAGATATTCAAATAAACAATGCGGCCGCTCAAGAAATTGACATGGTATTTAGTTTAGCTGAGGGAAGCGGTTCAGCTTATGAATTAAGAATATCTCATAACTATTACAAAACAGCAGCAACAGGAACGCCACTCACTTTTTTGTTTAGAATTTACATGGGTGATGAGGCTACAAGAACTGGTGGTGCTAGGTTTAGACTTGAGTCAGTTGCGGCAACATCTATCAGGGTGCTTGGCTGGTTTTATCAGATAACGGAAGTTTAATTATGGCCGAGATAGTTATTGTTAACAGCGCTAAGACAGCAGCAGATAACACAATACAATTGTTTTATACTTCGCCAGCAACGGGTGCCGGTACTCGGATTTCTGCTTTTACTGCGTCTAATAATACTGCAAGCAGTAAAACGTACCGCGGTTATATTTACGACGCAAGCGCAACAGCATTTGCAGCAGTTATACCACAAAAAATAATTGTTCCTGATCGCTTTGATCTTGGCGCTTCAATAGTAGGGCAAATAATACCACCGGGAGGCACGTTAAGAATGGAGACTAATATTGCAGATTCAATTGCTTTTCGAGTTACTGGTGTAGAGTTATGATACTTGAGCGAACAAAAGATTTATCTGCAATTAAAAGCTTTATGATGCTGCCGGAAATATATCGTCAAGCAGCAGAAGACGGGGCAAGTCTAGATCCTGATTTTACAGAATCAGACCGTGAAGTATGGTTGCTTGCAATTGACGACGGCGTTACTGTTGGGATTGTACACTCTCATTTAGAAAATGGTTCTACAGCATGGTTTCATCCTTATATTTTAAGCAAGCACAAAGCTGATTATTTAAAGTTAGTTAATTTGTTTTTGAAATGGTTTGATTTATATTTTCCGATTGAAATACAAAAATTAAACGCCTACATGCCAACATACGCAAAGAAAGCCTATCAAGTGGCATTGAGTGCAGGATTTAAAGACGAAGGCTTGAATCGAATGAGCTATGAAAAAAATGGTAAACTGTGGGATCGTCATTTAGTCGGACTGATCAGGAGTGAGTTAAATGTCTAGTATTGTAAATAAAATTGTAAAGGTCGGAACACTCGGACGTGAAAGAGACGTAACGGGGATAGACGCTGCGGGATCGGCGGCACGGGGTGCGGCAAACGTCCAGGCTCAAGCGGCGGAATCTTCATTAATTGATGCTAGAGAGCAGCGCGACTTTGAAAGACAGCAAGCAGGTATTGATCGACAGCAAAACAATGAGCGATACAGAGAGCAGTTTGATTTAAGTCAAAGCCGATTTGATATTAATAGAGCCGATAACGCGCCCAGGATTGAAGGTGGGAATCAAGCGTTTTCACAGCAGCAAGCCTTGCTTGGGCTATCGGGCCAAGAAGCACAGCAATCTGCTTATGGTCAAATTCAAGAGTCGGCAGGGCAAAGATTTTTACGTGAACGCCAGCAAAAAGCCTTGGTGCGTAATGCCTCTGCTATTGGTGGCCTAGGTGGTGGCAATGTTCGAACGGCGCTACAAGAGCAGGCGGCGGGCTTTGCAATGCAAGATATTGATAATCAATTCAATCGATTGGGATCTTTATCAGCGCAAGGTCAAAATGCAATAAATTCCTCCGGACAGCTTGGCACACAGCCAACAACTAACTCAGCAAGCAACGTACAGACAAATGTGTCAAACGCATCAACTAATACCATTGCTAACTTGCAGGCTAATCAAGCGGCAGCAAGAGCTTCTGGTATACTTGGTCAAACGCAAGCGGAGGCGGCTGCTACTGGCCAGCTATTACAGCTAGCCGGAATGGCGGCAGGTAGTTCTTTAGGATGATTGGAGTAATACAATAATGGCACAATTAGTAACAGCAGAACCAGGCAGTTTAACACCGAACTTTTCTTTATTTGGAACTGGATTTAGGCAGGGTCAGCAAATTGGCGATGCGATGGCTAACAGGCAGGCGTTAGATCAAAAGTCTCAAGCCGACAGTCAATTGGCAGGGACTCAGCGATTAGCGCAGTCTGGTGATCCTCAAGCGTTACAGGACGTTGCCGGAACTCAATTTGGAAATGATTTGCAAACATACTTTTCTACTATTGATGAAAATCAAAGAGCAGAAGATTTGCGCGAAAATGATGTTTTAACAATGACATCAATTGATGCTTTATCTATTCCTGATTTGACAGAAAGACGTTTATTTTTAGAACGTAAACGTGCTCAGTTTTCCGCTGAAGGCCGAGACACTAAGAATATTGATGGCGCATTGGCTAGGGATGATGCCGGTCTTACTCAAGCTATAACTATGCAAGCTAGGCAGGGTCAAGATATTGCAGAACGTGCAAAACAAATGTTCACTGATACAGCTAAAGCGCCGGTTACCACCAGCTTACAGAAAAACCTTGAAGCGGCTGGCTTTGTTCCTGGAAGTTCTGAATATCAAGCGGAAGTTGTCAAATCATTAAATAAATCCGGCACTACAATTAATCTTGATAGCGGCAGCCAGGCGTTTTCTAAAGAAATGGCTAAGGGTCAGGCTCAAAGTGTTGCGCTTGTTAGAGAGCAGGCAGACGCAGCTATTGATGCAAATCAATCTTTATCTGTGCTTGAAAACATTGATGTTAATACGGGCGCTTTAGAACCTGCAAAACAAGGTATTGCGGCTTTTGCTAATGCCTTTGGTTTAGATGGCAGTAAGATCGCAAACGTATCCGCTGGTGAGGCTTTTAACTCAGAAGCGCAAAGACTTGTATTGTCTATCAAAGCGACACAGAAAGGCCCGCAAACAGACAATGACGAGCTTACAATCAGAAAGACTGTGTCTAATCTTGGTAATACTAAACAGGGCAATCAGTTTATTATTAACTCAGCTAGGGCTTTGAATAATCGCAGGATTGAGCGTAAAGATTTTTATGATGAATTCCTGCAAGATTCCGGTGATAAATTTAGAAATGATGACGGCGTTACGGCTGACTCAGCTTGGTCTAAGTTTAAGCGCGACACGCCTATGGTGTCAGCTAAACAAAGAACGCCAGAAGGTTTGCCTGTTTTTTATTACAAATTTGATGAAGCAATTAGAGAGGCTTATCCAGACGCAACGCAAAACGAAATATTAGAACTTTGGCGTAAAACTGAAAAGGATTCTAAATAATGGCTCTTATTATTCCGTATTCAGTTGGAGGACCGGCGCCTACCGCTCAAAATCAGGCAGTGGCACAACCAACAGCACAACCTAAGCTGCCAGTAGTTCCTATTGAAAAGCGAATTCGAGAGTTTGTCGTTCCTTATTCGGTTGGCGGAAAGCCGGACGGAACAGTACCGGCGTCAGTGCCAGAGGCTAGCACTTTGCAAGAAATTGGCGACGCACCTGAGCTCAATCAGCTATCAATACCTTCATTCTTAGCTAGTGCAGGCGCGATGTTTACTTTTGATGACGCGGAAGTTGGCAGTGTCCTTCAATCGCAATTTCCTGGTACTAAAATAACGGCAGACAGTAGTGGTGATTTAGTTGCCACTTTCCCAAGCGGACAGAACTTTGCAATAAATAAGTCAGGCTTTAGTAGCCAAGATTTAGTTAAAACATTGGGATCAATTGCTGCCTTTATTCCTGCCGCTAAAGCTGCGGCCGTTCCTGCTACTTTATTGAAAAAGTTTGGTATAGGCGCTCTTGCATCGGCTGGAACTCAAGCAGTTATTGAAGGTGGTCAAACAGCTATCGGTGGAGACTTCGATAAAAGTGAGGTTGCTATTGCAGGTGGTTTAGGTGCCGCCGCTGAACTTGTAGCGCCCGCAATACAAGGCGTAAGGCAAGCTAGAATAAGTAGAAGTCTTGGTGCTAGTGCTGATGAGCTTGCAGAGCTTGGGCCTACAATTGCGCAAGGAGTAGAGGCATCGGCACAAACCGGTGTGCCTTTGTTTCAAGCACAAAAAACGCTACTAGCTAATCCTCTGCAAAAACAATCTTTTATCGCATCATTGCCAGCCGGATCATTAAAAGCTTCACGAGAGTTAAAGGTGCAAAATAAAGCCGCTGGTGATGCTGTTGATAATTTCTTGAATTCAATTGCACCTGCCGACTCTATTATCACAGGACCAGAAAACTTTAGAAGTGCATCAAAAAATGCTATTGAGCGCGCGAGGGAATTAAGAGCAGAAAAGGCTTCACCGCTTTATAAGCAAGCGTTTGAGCAAGAGTTAATACCAGACACCACAGGCATTACCGAAAACCTAAAGACTACAATTTTAAAATTTCCTAAAACCGGTGAGGTTTCAACAAAGCTTACTCAAGTTTTGGAAATGCTTTCATCAAAAGAGGCAGAATTACCGAAAGATCTTGAGCAGCTCCACAATATAAAAATTGAAATTGATCAAATGATTAATAAAGTGGGTGAAAGTGCGCTTGGTAACACAACAAAAGCCAAGCTATTACAAGTGAAGAACGACCTTCTTACTGCTATGGATTTTAATCCATTATACAAGGAAGCTAGACAAACCTTTGCTGAAAATTCTGGCCCCGTAAGAGAGTTGAAAGAATCAGTTATTGGAAAAGTGGCGGCGCTTAAAGATATCGATTTAAAAAGCGCATCATTAAAGATATTTAATCCGTCCGAAACTAATCCGGCAGTTGTAAGGAAAGCGCGAGAAATCATTACTCAGTATGACCCAGACGCATGGAACCAGCTTTTGCGTGTTGAGCTTGAGCGTAGATTAGGAAGCATTAAGCCTACACAGGGTGAGACAATAGAGAACATACCAGGGCAATTGTATAGAGCTGTTTTCGGAAATGACAAGCAGACAAAAGTCCTTTATCAAGGCCTTGATGACGTGCAATCTAAAAATCTAAAGTACCTACAAACAGTTTTAGGGAGGGCGAGACTTGGCAGACCCGGCGGATCTCAAACAGCAACAAATGAAGAAATTAAAAGAGAGCTTGGCGGCGGCGCGCTAAAGTCTATTAATAACTTTATGAAGCAAGGACTAAGCACGATAACTATGACAGGTGCTGAGGGTGTAGCGTCAAACAGACGAGTTAAGGCGTTGGCTGAAATAATGTATGACCCGCAATGGGCGCCGCGGATGAAAGAAATTAGAGCTTTAAAGCCAAATTCACCGGGGGCTGCAACGGCAATGGCCAAGCTACTTAATGACGCAATACCGGCAAGGGCAACGGCTCAAATACTTGATGACGCAGTACCGGCGGCGGCAAGAGAAATAGGTGAGCTATTTAATGACGAACCATCAAACAACGAGGAAGCAAAATAATGTCACTATCACGATTTGTAATACCATTCGCAGATGTTGGAAGCGGCATTGTTCCGTCATCCGGCGCTAAATTGTTTTTCTATAAAACAAATACAAGTACGCCACTTAACACTTTTTCTGATGAGGGCGGAATAACTCCAAACACTAACCCTGTCATTTCAGACGGAAATGGAGTATTTCCTGACATATTTTTATCAGGTATTTATAAAGTAGTTTTAAAAGATAAAAATGATGTTCAAAAATGGGAAGCTGATCCTGTAACTGGTGAGCAAAATAATTCTTTTTCATATGCTGTTAGTCAGCTTGCAAACGGAGACGCTACAAAAGTTGCTTTAATATCTACCGGTTTAGATGTTGCAGCAATTGATTATCTTGTGTATCCAAGCGATGGACGCATTTACATTAGTAAAGGCGTCACTGGAACAATGGCTAATGATTTTAACCCAACGACAGGTGTTGACACTGGATTATCCCAGGCTGTTTATATTGTTGATTTTATGGGCTTTGGTAGCATGTATTCTTATGCTGTTAGCCAGCTAGCGGCTGGTGATTCAAGTAAAGTCGCATTAATTTATCCAGGACTATCTATTACTGCGTTTGATTTTTTTGTGTACACAATAGATGGTCGCATTTACGCAAAAAACGGAGCTAACGGCACTTTTAGTAACCCGTTAGTGTTTAATCCTACTGCCAGCACTGACAGCGGAATAACTGGCGCCTTATTAAATGTTAAACAAAATATATCTAATGTTTTTGAGTACGTGGTTTCTCAATACGCAAATGGAGATAAAACTAAAGTTGCTTTAATATCTCCAGGGTTATCGCTTACGGCATTTGATTATTTTATTTACCCTACCGATGGTCGTGTGTATTTTAAAAATGGTGCTACCGGCAATTTTAGCAATCCGCTAGTATTTAATGCTAACGCTGGTACTGACACCGAAGTAACTGGGACTCTAGTTAATTTAAAGAAAAACATATCTGATATTTTTACATACACTGTATCTCAGTTGGCAAACGGAGACGCTACAAAAGTAGGTTATATTTTAGGTGGTGTCGCTATACTTGCCTTTGATTTTTTAATATATCCGATTGACGGCCGTATTTACGCAAAAAATGGCACTGTCGGAACTTTTAGCGATCCTCTTGATTTTAATCCGGCTACTGGGATTGATAGTGGAGTGACTGGAGCGCTTTTAAATATAAATTATCTTACTTACAAACCAAAACGCTATGAATCAACGGCTCAAATTATTAGCTCAAGTGGATTAGTTTCGTTAACTCATGGTCTTGTTGATCAAGTTGGGAATGCCGTTATACCAACAGGTGTAATGGCCTCGATTGAGTGTACGAGTGCTGAGTTTGGATATAGTGTTGGTGATAGACTTTTGGTCTCACTTAACGCCACGTCAACAGGGGGTACAAGAAGCAATTCAATATTGATTAGTGACACAAATATCGATATATACTTCGGAAACTCTCCTAATGCGTTTTTAATTACGGATAAGACAACAAAATCGGCATCATTAATAACTAATGGGTCTTGGAGGATTTATATTAATGCGTGGTATTTATTATGATTCATTATAACAATAACGGAGCATTGGCTTCATTTGAAACAGAAGAAGCGATGCTTAAAACGTTTCCAAATGGATTGGCTGAGGTCGTAGACTTGCAAGCATTTTTAAATCCACCGTTAACATTTGATCAGGAGCTAGATTCTTTAAACTCAAAATACGACTCTGATTTTATTGATCTAGTAAACGAGTACAACAGAGCTGTGGCGCGTGATGGAGTAACCGAAAGCGTAAAGGTTGATACAGTTAGATCTAAAATGACCACTTTAGACTCTGAATACGATAGCGCTTTTATGGCGTTACTAATTAAATATTCATAAAAGGAAGTTAAAATGGCTATCAATTGGTCTATTGAAATTTACACAAACAATATTTCAACTACCTGCCCTCGTGATGCGAGCACTCAATATCAAATTGGCGACTTTCACGGCTCTACATATAAGCGTTGTATTGAATGTGGAATGGTAACAAAAGTCACGGAAGAAGATAATTTGGTCGAGAATGTTTGATGACATTTAAACTATCTAAATTCTCTCTCTCTCGACGCGTGGGTATTGACCCGCGCTTGATCGAGATTGATGATCTCGCATTGACTATATCAAAAGTTGATTTTGGTCATCCAAAATACGCAGGGCTTCGAACGGTAGAAGATCAGCAGGAAATGTTTAAGCGTGGTGTCAGTCAATTAGATGGTGTGACAGCTAAAAGCCTTCATCAAGATGGCCTTGCATTAGATTTCTATGCTTTTGTCGATGGTAAGGCTTCATGGCACCCGCCGCACTTGGCGATGGTGGCGATTGCTTATTTTGAGGCGGCCAATCAATTGGGTTACGAAATAGAGTGGGGCGGCCATTGGTCAACATCGCAAACTATTGATGGCGTAGGCTATGGATGGGACGCAGGACATATTCAACTAAAGGTGTAATTATGAATTGGCTTGATAAATTAAAAGACTACGCGCCTTCTATTGCTGCGGCTGTTTTTAGCGGTGGTGCAACATTGCCACAACTTGCAGCTAAAATGATTGGTGACGCAACTGGCGTAAAAGTTTCAACACTAGCTGATGCTGAAAAAGTCATTAACGCAGCAACTCCGGATCAACTACTTGCGATTAAAAAAGTAGACAATCAGCACGCCGTGGAAATGTCACGAATTGAGATTGGCGATATTCAGAACGCTAGGTCTGAAAACAAACATAGCATTATGCCAGCGTTAATATGCTGCTATTTAACTGTTGCTGTTACAGGATTTGTTGTTGGTTTGATGACACTAGAAATACCAGAAGGTAACGTCAGATTGATAGACATGATGTTCGGTTCTGTTTTAACCGCCTGGCTTTCGTCTGTTGCGTACTGGGTCGGTACAACTCGCAGTAGTGCAGAGAAATCAAAAGGTGTGATGAAGTAATTTAGTTTAGATAAAACAAAGCCCTCTTAGTTGAGGGCTTTTTATTACGCTGCCATTGTCGGCTTAAACAAGTCAGTAATTCGCTTATGCCGCTCATTCATACCAGCGACGCATTGCTGAATAATTGTACCTTTCTCTATTAATGCCAAGCGTTTTTTACCCTCTGCCGGAGCGTAAGGCTTTCTTATGCCGTATGCGTCAAGAATTTTTGTAACCGTACATCGATTTATTCCTACCGCAATAGAAATATTTTTTATCGTTTGATCTTTTTTGTACATTAAAACCACTTGATTTTCTTGATGAAAACTAACGTGTTTTGACGGATATTTTCTTTTCATAACTTTTCCCACAGGCTCAAAGCCTTTAAATAATTCACTCACTTACTAGATCCAACAAATCAGACATACGCGCTTTGCTTACATTAACTTCGTGCTGTTCAAATATTGCACCTAATGAGTTAGACAGCAGCTCGCGCTTGATTTCTTCTTGTGTCTGGATTGGACGAAACTCGTATAAATCACCATCGCATTCATCTAGATGATTAATAAACCCAGATGTCATTTCAAATATTTTATAACCCCTTTTTGAGTTGCCCACATAAAATCCACGGGACCATTGGTAAGGAACCGGTATATTAGATCTTGAGTTTTTAAATTCACACTCTTCACCAACTTGCGGCATGTATGGTTGATCAAGGCTTGCACCGTAGGATTCGAATTGTTTTTTTGTAGAAAATACAACCCAGCAAAACTCACCATCTATCATATGCTCAAATCGCCTGGGTTCAATTACTCCAATAAGGTGTTTTGCACCTTGCCATTTAGGTCCGGTAGTTACCAAGTTGGCCGCGCGCTCTGGCCAAACACCATCAAATTGACCCCATGCTTTTTTCATCAATCTTGTTATGTTCATTTTGTTTACCTTATTATTTTGTGACACGTCACACTAATTTGTTTATTGAGACTACAGCACTACCGCCTTTAATCTTTTTACCTTTGGACAACGTCAACCTATAAACCTGATCGTCGTCAATCCAGAATCCGCATTTCGTCAAAGAATCAAGAATAGATTTTGCATAATTATCTATGTCAAACTTTCTAAGCGTTGGCGGGTTTAGCGTTATTGATACGCTAACATGGCACTCAATACCTTCGTGATTTAGATTTAGATTTGTCATTTCATTTTCTACCAGTTTGAAATAATCCCTGGCTTTCTTGCTGGTGATCATGCGCCCCCTTACGCACGCACGAATCGAGTTAAGAGAAGGAGGGAATGGTAAGGTAAATAAATAATTACTCACTTCACAACCCCTGTAATAATCGAACTGCTAAGCATGATCTTTATATTCTGCATTTCCACAGCATGACGTTTTATTTCTTTGTCATCGCCTACATTTACTGCAAGGTCATAACAGATTTTATGGTTAGCCAAGCGCGTTTCTAAACTTTCTTTGTTGGTCATAATTTAAACACTCCTGTAATAAAGATATTACCGCCAAAACAAGCAATGGTTTTCTTTATAGTCTCAAGGTTTTTTACATGATCCTCCAATATATCCATAAGCTTAAATCCATCGCCAGCACTTAACACCTCTGTGGTTTTTTGCACAAATCCACCAGCAAGAGATTTAGCGCCCTCTAATTTCCAAGTAACGTAATAAACACTCATAAGCTCAATAATTCCCGTTGTTTAATTGTTTTAAAGCATTCCCCGTGACCTTTCCATTTTGCGGCACAACCCTTCGGTAACTCATTGCCGCAATACGAACACTTACCCAAATCATCCAAAGTTGATTCTAAGCTCTCAGCGTCGCGGTGAATCAATAAAGCGATGTATTCCGCCTTATCGTACCCGCGAACACTAGCAACCCACTCTAGGCGCTCAGAGTGAAGCTGAGACAGCTTCACGGAAACCGTAGTTTCTCCTCGCTGCTTTGCCAGTTCTCGCTCTTTCTGTTTGCGTAGCTTTGCGTCAGACATCCATGCACACCCTTGCGTCATTCATAGCGCGATGAAGATCTTTAATGCGCTGCTTTAGCAATTCAATTTCTTTGTCTTTTTCCATAAGTTCGCGAACGTTTTCAATATGGGTATCACGCAAATCGTCGTACGCCTCTTTCTCACGATCTACCCATTCTTTCGGGCTGCATACAGGACAAAGTTCTTTAAAACCTACTTTCTCGGCTAGTATTCGAGACTCTATTTCCTCGTCTAGCGTGGCGGCGAATTTTTTAATGACTGGTTTTTCGACTACCAACTTGTAGCCAATAATCATTGGATTGACCGAAACAATTAATTTACATTTACGGTGTGACGTAGTGGATTTACTGCCATCGGACCAATATATAGTAGTGTTTTTTGCATCAAATTCATCGCCCTCAAAAACCAGAGTCGCCCCGTCTTTTGCGGCACCTATGCGGGCTTGGCCTAGTACGTTCGATGGCTGGATAATTAATGGCTCAAGAGCATTCATCGTACATATAAGCAAAGAAGAAGGCCTTGTTAACTCTAAGTATGAGCACCCATCCTCTACTATTCTTGAATAACCACTATTTACTGATTCTTTATTGCCACAAGCCACCTTTAAAGCCCTAAAAATCTCCTTACCGGCACTGCCCATCGCTCGCAGCTTGCGACAATCTACCGCTTTACCTGTTAGATCAAATTTACCTTTACGCATAACGCTCTCCTTTGTTTTGATTCATTTATGGTAGATCAAAACAAGTACGATCGTCAACACTTGCATTGATTTTTTTTATCATATAAGATTAGCCAAATAAACGAAATCAAAAAAAAGGAAATCAGTAATGAACATCAAAAAATCAATCAGAGTTTGCTTAGCCGTTAAAGGTATGACAATGCCAGAGTTGGCCGAAAAACTGGAAGTGTCTATTACTCGTGTTTACCGTTTAGCGGACAACCCAACAGCTTTAACCATTAATAGAATTGCGGGCGCTTTTGGAATGAAGGCAAGCGAGTTCTTGGCGCTAGGGGAAGAGTAAGGAGCGCATATGTCAGGCTGGATTAAACTACATAGAAAGCTTTTAAGCTGGGAATGGTATTCAAGGCCGGTTGTTAAATCTGTGTTTATACATAGCTTGTTAAGAGCAAATCACAAAGATGGAAAGTGGCAAGGTAAGGATATAAAAAGAGGCTCTTATATATCATCGGTCGATAAACTTGTTAGTGAGCTAGGGCATTCTAGGCAAGAAATTAGGACAGCGTTAAAGCACCTAAAATCAACCAACGAACTAACCAGCTCAAGCGGATCGCAACATACTGTTTTTACAGTAGTTAATTACGAAAACTATCAAGATGCAACCATGGATCAACCAGAGGATAACCAACGATCAACCAACGATCAACCAACGATCAACCAACCATCAACCACTAATAAGAATGTTAATAAGGAAAAGAATGAAAAGAATGAAATAAGTTTAGTAAAGCCAACACCTAAAGATGATTTAAGTTATGAACCATTTTTTATATTAGGAATGGATCAAGTTCAAATTGACGAAGTGAAGCAAATCAGAAAAGACAACAAGGGCGGCAAAATCACACAGAGAATAATTAACGCACTGGCAAAAGAGTTTTCAGAAGCTAAGGCTTTAGGATTGACTAACGAGGGAATATTGAACGAATGGGCTTCAAGAGGATGGAAATCATTTAAAGCCGAATGGACTCAACAGGCAAAGAGCGGAAATACAGGCTGGAACGCAAACAAAAACGCATTAGTTGAGGGCGGGGCATACAGTCAGAAGACAGCACAAACAATTGACATTTTAAACAACTGGATACCAGAAGAGGATTAACTATGAAACGCGAAGAATACAACAAGTTTAAGACCGTAATTGCTGGAATGTGTGAGGTTTACGACAGGGTTCCTTCCGAGGTTTTGCTACAGGTTTTTTGGGAAGATTTCAAAGAACTTACGATTGATCAGTTTTCAAAAGCAGTTAGCGATCACAGAAAAGATCCCGACCAAGGAATGTTTTTTCCTAAGACCGCTAACCTGATGAAACAAATCAAGGGTAGCAGCAAACAGCAACACAGATCAATTGAGGAGCGGGCAGAATTGGCGTGGTCTGAAATAACTACACACCTGCAGCGAAAAGGCCCGTACAAAACGTTTAGCTCAAAAGATGGCGTTTCACTTGCGGCGTTTCACGCGGTAGGCGGCATGAGCAAACTTTCTACTGCAGACTATGACGCAATTGTTTGGATCAAAAAGGAATTTATTTCCATGTATGCGACTTACGAAAACACGCCGCTTGAAAATTTGCCTCAAAACATCATGGGGCTAGAAGATTTGCAAAAGCACAAGCTTGAGCAGAAAGGCCGATTAACGGACATTTTTTCAATTGCCAACGATTTGATTGATAAGGCCGCTACAGAATCAAGCGAGGCTTTACCAGAGCCTCTGAGTGAAGAGGAAAGGCAAAAGGTAGGCCAAGACAAGGGTGTAGAACTACGTAAGCTTATGGGTATGCCACAGAGAGAAGATTCAATTCCAGAGCCACCAGCTCAAGAGGTAGGCGAAAAAGGCGACGGTCCTAAGATTATCACTCATGATATTGAGAAAGAGAAAGAGCGCCGCCGCGCAGCATTGGAAGCGGCAAAATCAAACTTACAAAAAGGCGGTGATTTATGATAAACAAATTTTCATATTTTGATGTTTGGGCAATTGGTGGGGCGTTATTTTTAGCCGGTAGAGAGATTTATAGTTATGCGGCTATTTTGTTTTTTTCCGCAGCTATTCTTTCCTGCTTTATGGACTACAGAAGAGGTTTAAAATGATTACTCAAAAACCAGCATGGCGATGCCTTACAAATCCGACAAACTTTGTAGCAACGTTTAGATTTACTGATTCAAAATACACCGCGATTAAATGCCAATTGTGCGATGGAAAGGGTAAAAGAAAAGTTACCGATTTTTATTCTAAAGTTGAATTTTCGGGGATTTGCATTTATTGCCAGGGAATTGGCAAAATTAGCAAGAGGGCTAAACGATGAAAGAACCAGAATACAACCCGCAAGCTTTAGCTAATTTAAAAAACTTAATTGGCAACGAGCCGTTGCCTGGCACTATGCGAACGACAAACGAGAAGTTTGATAAATCCGGCGGCGCTGAGTCGATCCGTAAAATTAGGGAAGTGATGGGGGTGAAAAAGTGAGAAGTGAAAAAGAAAATACATTTGGAAATTATGAATTTGATTCCTGGGTCCCTAAAGCCACAGTTAATTTAATTAGGGGTTTTTACGGAATTTTTGGAAGGACATATATTGACTGGTTGAATAATTCAGATTCGACCGAAACTTGCAATCATGGACCTGGTCCGAATGGTTTCGGCAACCCTCCTTACGGGGCTACTTGTGATTATTTAATCAGGTGTTATGAGTCCTCGGAGGCCGCGAAAGAAGATAGATTTAAGGTTGTTAGGGGTAGGTACATACACCATTGGAATAATATAGGGTCAATAGTCGATTCGTCCGGAAAGTCTCATCATGTTTCTAGTTGTGATAGATGGATTCGAGTTTGGCAAGAGTCAGAGGTTAATTCATGAGAAATAAAAACAATCACAACAAGCGCCTTCGGGCGTTTATCAAGGCCAACCTGGCAAAGCACGTTGTCGTATTTACGCCAGAAATCGGCAATCCGCACTATGTGAACAGATTGAACCCGGGTGCCAAAACTTGCGTATGCGCCGAAACCCTGGCCGCCTTTGATCCTGATTCAAACATTTACGGCAAGATCCGACTTGACTGGGTATTTTATCCTGTTGTCGTTTTGAAGGACGCATTTGGCAAAATACAAAAGACGCACATTTGTAATTTAGATTACGCGATAAGCAACGCAACGTGGATGGAAGTGACTAAACAGGCTGAAATTGAGCTTGACGAGTTCACAGAGACGTTTTCTCATAGATTCCGTGCCAACGTAGGGCTTTTGTTTTGCGTCGACGGTACGGCTCTGAGTGAAGCTAAGATCATTAATTGTTTAAAGCAAGATCCGAACTTTTACGCTGTCGATGATTCTAGGGATTTACGCACAGATAACGAGCGGCGAGAAGAAATGATCAAGGCGCTGGAATCTGCTTGACACTATGCAATGTAAACTTTAGTATCAAATGGTTCGTTGAGTGTGGAAACAAAGCGATCAAGTCAAACCACAACAAAGTGTAATTTATGGCCGAAAAGGTAGGGTTTCTTTGTTAACCCTTTTCCACCCTGAGTAGGCCGCCTTAAATTATAGGTAAATCAAATGAACCTAATTACATCAAACCAGCTAACCATGAGCACGCGAGAAATCGCATCCATGCTAGGCAAAAACAATTCAGATATAAAACGATCCGCTTTACGCTTAGAGCAAAAGGGATTATTAACTCAGCCGTTGGCGGAGTTCGATTATGATCACAAAGGGAATGTTTACAACGAATATCGCTTAAACAAGCGAGACTCTATTTTGCTGGTTGCGCAAAATTCCCCAGAGTTCACAGCCGCAATTGTTGATCGCTGGCAAGAGCTAGAAAACCAGCTTCCAAAAATACCCACAAACTTTGCGGAGGCTTTGCAGCTCGCAGCCGACCAAGCCAAACAATTAGAACTCGCGGCGCCTAAAGTTGCATTTGTCGATAATCTTGTAACGCGAAATAATCTTATGACTGCTACACAAGTTGGTGCAAAGCATAAGATGTCAGCAGTTAAGATAAACAAGTTTCTTGATGAATTAGGTGGTGTCTATTCTAGGGCGGTTAAGCGTGGGCGCGTGTTCGTTCAGCCGTTTATAGATAAAGGGTATGGGGAATTAAAACAGACAGAGCTAGGCTATGCTCAGGCGCTATTTACGCCAGCGGGTGAAGTTTGGATACACCAACAACTAATCAGTGAAGGGGCTCTATAATGAAAAGTTTTATCAAAGACGACAGACGTGTTAATTACGGAAAAGCAACTGTGCCGTGGTGTTATGTGAATGGTGCATGGCGCTTGCCTAGCGGTAAATTTACAAAGGATCGTAACGAGGCGGTAAATATGGCTAAGCGTATGGATCGCATTGTAAGCGGCCGAGCTAAGTACGAGGCGGCGGTATGAGTGAATTAAAGGCGTGTCCTTTTTGTATAGGTGAGGCTGAGATTGCTGTCTATGGCAATACAAAGCAGGGTACTTCTTACCAGTGCTTAGAGTGTTCGTGCACTCTTGAAACTAGCGAGACATTTAATCACGGTTATAGTTGGAACAACCGTCCATACGAAAACAAACTAAAAGCCGATGCTGTGCGAGATGAAATAGAATACATAAAATCAAATAGGCCTCATTGGCACTTAAGCGTCGAATACGAAATGATGATGGATCGACTAAACAAGCTAGAACGAGGTGAGAAATGAGCGCAATTACAGAGCAATTAAGAGAGGCGGCAAAGTGCGCGCCGTTGTGGAAAAACATCTTTGAGGCGGCAGCGGATGAGATAGAGCGGTTGCAGAAAAAAGAAAGCCACTTAGTTAACGTTGGCTCGGTCAACAAAATCAAAGCCGATGGCGTTCAAATGGCAATTAACAAATTAAACTCAGGCGGAGACGAGCACCCTCTTGTTTTGCTAGTTTCCCTTAGAGACAAATTAGAACAAGGTGAGGTATAAAAGTAATTTGTAATTTACGCATAGCAAAAAGCCCTCTAAGTGAGGGCTTATTTTTGTTAGAAGAAAAGTTGATATATTCCAGACCCTACTAGAAATACGATTAACGCATTAGCGCCAAACATAAGACGGCGCGAATTTACTTTGCCGTCTTTTGTATTCACATCTAAATTAATCATAGATCAATACCTCTTGCCATCGCTTCCCGCTCAATGCTTACGCCATCGCGCATAACCTCAAGCATCGCGCGCACATGACGCCCCGTAGTTTCTTCATCGATTAAGTGTGACACGTCACAATCATTATCAAGCACAGTAATGATTCTAATCTTGTCATCCTCAAGATGATCGTCGCATAGCTCAACTTCAAACTCATCAAACATTTGATCTTCATCAAGTCCTAGCTGTTCGCCTGTCATTGTAAGAAACATTATTTCACCTCCACATACATTGGATAGATTCGAAAGTTTTTGTAAATATCGCCTTCTGCGCGCGAGATTGGGATTATTCCAGACTCGACAATAAAATATAATTTTTCACCTGATGCGCTTAATTTACCGAGCATGTTAGTAGATTTAACATTAATTGCAGGCGTGTATATTTTGCCGTTTACCTCAATTGTTTTTTTGCCAGAATACAGATCTTTGTCCAATTCGAGCTTACTGTCTTTCATTTTTGATATTGTGATAGCGTGCTTTTCTGGGACCCAATATCCCCAATGACTTACGCTCATTCGAGAAAGTCCAAGAAGGACGCATAGTTTTGGCTTGCTTCCGGCGAAATTTGTTGCGTCGATTACTTTCATTTCCTAACCTCAATTATTTGTGAAATAAACTTTACATGATTATATAATTAAAGTAAACTTTACGCAACAACAAGAGGAATTGATTATGACAACCGAACTAATAAAAGAACTCGTTGGGCTGGCGGTTGAGAAGCTGGTTAAATTCGAGTGGAACCCAGACGACGAATGTTTTTTAATCGGTAGTGATTGCGACTATAGATTTGGATTGCACTACATATTCATTGATAACGAAGACGCACCCGACCAGCTACAAGCGGCAATAGATAAGGTGAAATCGCTGTGACCTTTGACTTTGACGACACCCCAAAGCCGTGGACGGTAGAAAGCCTTAATGCACGACTAAAGAAAAAAATATAACCAACTAACGGAGAGTAATTATGTATCAGCAAAACCAGCAGTTAGCACCTATTCAAGACATGAATAATTTAATCCTATCTCAGGAAGTTGTTTTTAATTCAGTAAATTCAGCGCCGAACGATATTGCATTTTACCGTGAAGCGGAATTTGCAACTCAGTTACTTCAAGCAAACGACTTTTTGCTTAAAACCGCTATAAGCAACCGTGACAGTCTTATTAATGCGATTAAGAATGTTGCGGCTATTGGTATCAGTTTAAACCCAGCGCAAAAGCTTGCGTATCTGGTGCCTCGTGATCGCCAGGTTAAGCTAGATATTAGCTATCATGGTTTAATCTGGTTAGCAGTCGAGGCTGGCGCTATTCAATGGGCTCAGGCGAAAATTGTTTATAGTGCTGATGACTACAAAAATACTGGAATAGATTCCGAGCCGTTTCACAAATACAATCCATTTGATAAAAAACGAGGCGATATTTTAGGCGCTTATGTTGTAGCTAAGACTTCAAAGGGTGACTTTCTAACGCATGAAATGAGCATCGATGAAATATTTTCCATTCGCGCACGTTCTCCATCATTTAAAGGTGGCAAATCAAGCCCGTGGAAAACCGATGAGGCAGCAATGATTAAGAAAACAGTGGTTCGTCAGGGGTCAACATACTGGCCTAAAGTTGCGCGCCTACGCACAGCAGAAGACTACTTAAATACACAAATGGATCAAGGTATAGATTTATCAGGAAATACGCACACAAACGCAGTGGTAAACGATAAAGATGTTAATGTAATTAACGGATTGCTTGATGAGACGCAAACAGATTGGTTAGATCTGATTGGGTATGCGTCAAACTCTCTCGGTATGGGTAATGCTGAAACACCTAAAGACTTAACGCCTGATGAAGCAACAAAAATTATCGGCATGCTAGAGCACAAAAAAGAGGTGATGAAAAATGCACAAGCTAACTGAAAGTTTAATACGTGAAAAACTGGCTAAGCATAGAGTAGTGCTTGGATTCGATCCGACGCAAGTGTCTCAGCAGTCTGAAGAGTGGTTTAAAATGCGCCTTGCAGTTATGACGGCATCAAAAGCAAAGTGCATTGTTGCTGGCGCCACTACTGACACGCGGCTAACTTATATGGCTGAACTGGTGGCCGAGGTTGCAACTGGCTCTAATAGGGAGCTTGTTCGCGCCAGGGCCTTAGAGTGGGGGAATGAGCAAGAGCCGCATGCAATAGCGTCTTATGAGTTTCTTAACTCCACTCAAGTTGATAGCGTGCCATTACTTTATTCTGATGATATGCGGTGCGCTTGTTCGCCTGATGGCCTAGTAAGTGATCGCGGCCTTGAGATAAAATGCCCTTTAACTACTGAGGTGCATATTCGGTCAATAACAGACAAGAAAATAAAGTCTGATTATTTATGGCAAATTCAATTTTCGTTATTTGTTAGCGGTCTAGATTTGTGGGATTTTGGTTCTTTTGACCCGCGAATGAAGAAAAAAAACCTACATATAATAACGGTTGAGCGTGATGAAAAAATGCAATCAACTTTTCGTGATGCGGTTCCACAGTTTTTTAGTGATATGGATAAATCTTTGGCAATGCTAGGTTTTAAATTTGGCGATCAGTGGGTTTGCCAATAAAGTGATGGCGAGCTTCACGGCTTGCATATGGTTTATTAAGGGGTAGGTTATGGGCGTATCAATTTCAATGAAAATGAATCAAAAGCAGGCGGGTGCTTTATATATGAAGGCAATAGATCTTGAAGACAAGTTAAAGCTTATGGAGCAGAAGTATATTACGGCCGTGGCTTATATGGATAAGGCTACAATAGACAATCTGAATCTAAGGAATGAGGCGTATGGAGCAATAGATGATTGCGAGAAATAAAAAAGCCCTCGGAAGAGGGCAACGGGAGGGCTATGCTGTAAGTTTTTATTTTAGGCATAGATTGCATTGAAAGCAAGGAGTATGATTATCTTATTGGCGCTTTACTGGAACTGCTTTGCAGGGCGCCATGTCGGAGGAGGCTCCCCTAGACCGTGATCAGGATAACCTAAATAAAAGATCAGGCCAGATGATATGCCGTAGTCTTGCCGAAAGGTTGGTAGAGTTTCCTGTAAAAAGGTTTGAGGCCGCGCCCATTAAAACTTATAGATACATAAAGACCCACTTCGGTGGGTTTTTTATTGCCTGTAATTTACCGTATTTGCATAAAAAAGACGCCGCGATCATTCTAGTCGTTGGCGTCATTTCATTGTTTAAAGATCAAATTGTAAGCGCGTTAGGGTTTTGACTTTTCCACGTCATCTTGAGTTAAATCAGGAATATCAATTCCCATCGTTGCTTTAGCTGCTTCTTGCAAGCAGTCCAGAAAATCACACCACACCGCGTTTTCTTCTTGATCGTTTGGACCTTGAGCATCGGCAATCTTTTTAGCCGCGTATTTGCAAAGGTCGTGATTATAAAGAATGACTGAATTATCAATTATCACTCTTAAAGATTTGCGGTTCATATTTCCCCTCGTGCTTTGGTTAATAGAGCTTGAATCTTATCTGTTTTAATTAATCCCTCAAGACATAAAAAACTTTCAAGCATCGCATACATTTCCGGCGCGGCTGCGATTAGGTGGGCGTTGGCTGTCTCTTCTATCTCGTTAGATTTATAAACTTTCTGACCGTAGATGCGCCTGTCTTCACATTCAACCGCTGCGTACCCGTGATTAAGGTTAACTTTATTTATGTAAGCAACCCACTCACCTTTTGTAAAATTAGTTTCACTCATGCTTTCTGTCTCCCAGTTTTAATTTGCATATTACGCGCAATGCGTATTTCTTTAATTTGACTAATCTTTTTTTGTTTTAAAAATGCTCAATGAAACAGCTAAAGAAATAAGTACAAAGCTAAAGCCGTAGCCGCACACAACAAGCCATACAGTTAACGCTTTGCTTTCGTCGCTTGTGATTGATAGTGCGCTGATAATTAGTGCTGATAGTTCGTTAGGCCAAAACATGTTAATTCCCCTTTGTTTGATTTATTCAATATAGCTTAATTATTGTGATATGTAAACTTTACTTATCATTAAATATGTATTATTGTTGATGCATGGGCAATGAAATAAAATTGAAACGATTGGGGTGAAGTGATGGAAATTGTATTTTATATATTTGCTTTTGTGCTCGTGGCTTCTTATCTCTACAAGTGCAGGCCAACCAAAAAACAAAAGGAAGTTTTGAATAGGGTAAGGTGGCAAAGAGAAGTTTATGGTTTTGAGCTCTACACTTTTGGGGCCAAGGAAACCAGTCATGGTGTGGGCAAACATAGAAAAAACGCAACGGCAAAACAGAAAAAAAGATATCAAGAAGATTGTACGGACAAAAAAATACAAGAAAGCTACAAGAAATGGAAGGAATTAAATGATGCCTGACTTTAAGATGACCAGTCATCAAAACAGCAAATAAGCTAACAAGTGGAGAAGGTTATGAAAGAGTATTGTTTTTTAGATAGCGGGGCGCGTGACTTTCTACGGAAAGACAACGGGTCTGTTATATACGTTGATGCGGAAGATAAACAGCATGCGATTGACTTACTATCTGAATGGGTAATGGATGAAGCTGTTAACTTTACCAATGAAGGCGCAAGAGCATGGAGCTGGGACGATGAATAACACCACTGAACTAATAAAAGAACTCGTCGGGCTGTGTGTTGATAAAGATATATTCTTCACATCGAACCCATTAGATAGCTACCTAATAATCGGTTCTAACTATGACTGCACGGTTGGTAGGTTTTCAATATTTACTGAAGACAAAGACTCACCAGACCAACTACAGGCCGCAATAGACAGAGTGAGGGCGTTATGAGTGAATATGAATACAAAAAAGTAGAAGGCATGACGGCCTATCAGGCTGTGGATATGCTGATTGGTAGGGGTGATTATTTTGTAGAAGAAAATGAATCTTTCTACCCATTCGAAAATGAATACCCTGCTGAGGTGCTCAATAGATATATAAATGAAGGAAAAATATACACCCGCAAAGAAACGCCATGGTGGGAAGGCTGCGAGGGTAGTGTGATTATGGTTTTATCGAGCGGATTATGGGCGTTAAAGATATTATGTTCAGTTGAAAAGTTTCACACTGATAGCTTTACGTTTTACTGCAATGATAAGTGCCATTATAAACAAGCCCGACCACTAACAACCGCCGAACGTGACGCGATTAAGGTGCAAGACCAATGATCAAAAAACTACTGATCAAATACCAAATATGGTCCGCGAATCGGTATGCTGATAAATTAGCTAAGAAGGTGAAATCATTATGAAGGAATTTTTATTAGGCATACAGTTGTTTACATATTTTTGCGCATTACTTACGCATGTAATTGTGTGTGTAAGTGCGGCTTCATGGGTGTTTTTGCTGTTAGGCTTTTTTGCTTTTCCGATTGGAATCATTCATGGTTTATCGATATGGATTGGAATAGATCTGTATTAATTTAAAGCAAATCCTCTGGGGCGTTTGGGTTTCTTTGTGCAAACTCAAAAGCTTCACGCTTCGCCTTCTTTTCTGATTCTCTAATTAATCTTACTTGAGCATAAATACAAACAGCAGTAAGGCATAGGCCCGCAATAGTGGCAGTAGTGCTAATATCAAACCATGCTAAAGCGCTAGTTGTTCCACCAATACTGGTAGCTATTGATTTATTCTCTATCGCTTTTATCGTCAGGTCTGCGATTCCGTTGTTGTCTACCATGCTCTTTTGCCCTTATGCTTTTATAAATATGAACGGATACGAGTATAAAGATCAGGAAAATTGCTAGTACTCTCAAATTCTCCATTTCTAGTCATCCATAATGCAATTATAAAAGTAATGATAATGCAATTTCCTACAAAATTGTAGTCAACAGCGGGTTGGTCGTATGTGTAGAGCAAAAACCCCCACAATTCCTGGTTGGCGCCAATCAAAAATAAGATTGTAAATAAAGTGTTTTGTCTGCTTGGGCTTAACTGTTGAAGCACATAGCATGCTAAAAATGCGTATGCACCCATTAGCAGGTAATAATATTGAAATAGGTATTTCGGTTCTTCATTCGGAAGGTGTACGGCGTTCCATTCGACAAGCATATACAAGAGGCATAAAGCCGCGCATATCCTAGTATGTTTACACAGTAAAAAGACCGCAAAAGCGGCCATGTAACATTTATCCGGTGTCACTTTTTAGTGCCCTTTTTAGTGCCTTTAGCTGGTTTTTTCTTTCCTTTCATACCCATAATAATCTGCCTTTTAAGTTAATTTTAAATTTAAGTTATTGCCTTGCGAATTTGATAATAGCATATAGCTTTAATGCAATTGCCAAAAAGTGCTATCATTTACAAAATTGTTTATATGATCTTTGGAGAAAAAGATGGAATCATTAAACGCAAACGAGTACGGACAAGTACTTAGGGCCAATATGAAAAAAGATATTTCGGCCAGCACGTCCTTTGAAATGGTTATACAGCCCGAACAGGGTGCCAGTAAAAACGTACACTCATTTAGTGACAGATTAAACGGTGCGGTTATAGCGACCAATCCAGAAGTAACCGTTGGAACAGTAGACGTGACTGTTGGTGATGTCGTTTATTTGGCCAATCAATACCTAGAGTACACTACTAAATCTGGTGATATTTCAAAGTCTGGGGTTTGGCGAGTTCGTGGAACAGTGGCCGTTAGTTCAACTAATAAAATACTTGGAGATTTCCTTAGATTTACGGTGCTTGACTAATGGCTAAATTAAACGATAAGCAAAAATCTTTACTTGCAGCGATAACACAAGAGTTAAGGCGGGAAACAGCGCTGTCTTATATTGCTAGTGGGTATGACAATAAAACGAAAGCGTATCTTGCTGCTTGTAAAAAAATGAAAAGAGGACCATCAAAAAACCCTGAGACTTCGGCAAGTGAAATCCTAAGTTACCCTAATGTAATAGAATTTATTAATAGTGTTAAGGTGGAAATAGCTCAAGAAGCTAAGATAGACGCCGCTTGGGTGCTTTTAAGCGCGAAGAAGGTGTATGACCGATGTATGCAAGAGGAAGCCGTTACAGACAGGGACGGGAACGCTACGGGCGAATACAAATTTGAACATTCAGGTGCAAATGCAGCGCTTGGTATAATCGGTAAGCACATTGATGTTCAAGCGTTTTTAGACAGAAAAGAAATTGCAGTTGTTGAAATAACACATGAAGAATGGCTGGATAATCTTAAATGATAGATAAAAGGCAGCAATTAAAAGATGACTTTAGGTTTTACGCTAGAAATTGCTTATTGATCCGTACAAAGCACGAAGGTTTAAAGGCTTTGGTTTTAAATGAGGCCCAAGAGTTTATACACAATAAGTTAGAAGAGCAGATCGAAAGGACTGGTAGAGTTCGGGCCATTATTTTAAAGGGTCGGCAACAGGGAGCATCAACATACGTTGGAGGTCGTTTTATTTGGCGCACAACGCACAGTAAGGGCGTACAGGCTTTTATCCTTACGCATGAAGGCGAAGCCACTAGCTCTTTGTTTAAAATGACTCAGCGCTATCTTGAAAACTTACCTATTTTTGTTAAGCCGCTAGTGCTAAAAGACAACGCTAAAGAACTACATTTTGAACGCCTAGACTCAGGTTACAAAGTTGGTACAGCGGGTAATAAATCCGTCGGACGAAGCCAGACAATACAGTACTTTCATGGGTCAGAAGTAGCTTTTTGGATGAACGCAGGCGAACATACTAAAGGTGTTATGCAGGCAGTACCGGACGGTCCAGGAACAGAAGTTATATTAGAGTCTACAGCAAACGGTGTTGGTAACTTTTTCCATGAGCAGTGGAAGCTTGCGGAATCTGGTCAATCAGAATTTCAAGCTATATTTGTGCCGTGGTTTTGGCAATCCGAATACTGTAAAAACATACCTGACGACTTTAGCATCGATATAGAAGAGGAAAAGCTCAAGGGCTATTACAATCTGACAAACGAGCAAATGTTTTGGCGTCGAATTAAAATTGCAGAGTTAACGACAGACGGCATTGATGGCAATAAAGCTTTTAGGCAAGAGTATCCTATGAACTCAGCGGAGGCTTTCCAAGTGTCTGGCGGTGATGGAATGATTACAGCCGGTATGTGTATGGCAGCCCGGAAAAACAAAGTTAATGGAATCGGGCCTTATATTGTTGGTGTGGATCCATCAAGAGGCGGAGATAGGTTTGCAATTGTTCGCAGGCAGACACGCAAAATGTATGGCATGGAGTCATACAAGGGCGAGCAATGCGATAAACTGGGTAAGAACGTAGCTATTTGCAAGCGCATCTTAGATGAAGTTTGCCCCGTCGCAGGTAAGAAGCCAGATATGATGTTTATAGATTATGGTGGCGGCGCTGATATTGTTGATAGATTGCACGAACTTGGTTACGAAAACGTTAAAGCTGTACACTTTGGCAGCACACCACTAGACCCAATTAAATACAAAAACAAACGTAATGAGATTTGGGGGGAAATGGCAGATTGGATGTCAGACGAATCATTGCCACCGGAGATACCAGACAGCGATGAGATACAAGCGGATATGTGTGCAAGCCCGTACGATCGCGATTCTAACGACAGACGTGTATTGTGGTCTAAAGACAAGATTAAAAAAATACTAGGGTTTAGCCCTGATTACGGCGATGCAGGCGCTTTAACTTTTACTGAGCCAGTATCACAAAAACAAACAATGTCACTAAGTTTTGATTCGGAGTTTTGAGCATGGCATATAAAGACGCTAAATTTTTAGAGATTCATAGAGAAGGTGTCGAGCGTTTTGAGACAATAATGTCTAGGGAGCGAGATCAGCGTGCGTTAGCAGTAGAAGACGCTAAATTCGCACACACACCGGACGGACAGTGGGACGAAAACTCTATTGAGAAACGCAAAGATCGACCACGTTTTACTATTAATCGTGTGGCTGGTGCTATTGATCAGTTAGTCGGTGATCGTAGACAAAGCCAGACAAACATCAAAGTGCGCCCTATTGGCGGCGGTGCTGATATGCAGTTGGCTAAAATATACAACGGATTAATAAGAAACATTGAAGGCTTGTCTAAAGCAGAAACAGCTTACGACATGGCATATGATGAGCTCGTTACTGGGGGTTATGGCGGTTGGAGGGTATTAACTGAGTTTGCAGACGATGACGCATTTGAACAGGATATCCGTATTCACACCATTGATTCCGCGTCGACTTCGCTTTTCTTTGATCCCGCTGCAAAAGCATATGATAAGAGAGACGCTAAGTTTGCCTTTTTAACTACATTGATGCCAGTTCAGGATTTTAAGTCGACGTATCCAGATGAGGCAGAGGTTTCTTTTGATCAAGAAAGATTTAACTCTAGTTTATGTAGCTCTTGGTTTATTAATGAAACAGTAAGAATTGCTGAGTACTGGGTAAAAGTGCCGATTGTACGAAACATTGCTTTGATGTCCGATGGTCGAGTAATAGACCTTGATGATGAAAAGGAAGTGTTAGATGAGCTGGAAGCGGAAGGCGTAACAATTAGCGTAAAGCGAAAAGTTAAAAGTCATCGTGTTGTAATGTATAAAATGAGCGGTTCTTCGATACTTGAGGGCCCGAACGAGTGGGCGGGCAAGTACATTCCTTTAATACCAGCGTTTGGTAAAGTGGCGCGCATTGAAGGCAAAGAGTACGTTCGCGGTTTAGTACGTAACGCTAAAGACCCGAACAGAATTTATAACTACACTGTATCTACTGAGATCGAAACAACCGCTTTAACGCCTAAAGATCCGTATTGGATAACAACGACTCAAGCCAAAGGCCATGAGGTTGCACTTAGGACGTTTAACATTAAAAACCAGCCCTTTGTGCTATATAATGCCGATCCAGCGGCGCCAGGGCCACCAGCAAGGACCGGAGCACCCAGCGTTCAATCAGCCTTAATTGCACAAAGACAAAATGCTACATTAGATATTTACGCCACGACAGGTATTGAGCCGGCATCGCTTGGCAACAGCCCTGAGTTAAAATCTGGTAAGGCAATCATTGCACAGCAGAAAATGGGTGATCGTGGTTCATTTGTTTATGCTGACAATTTAAACAAATCAATTGAATATACGGGTGAAATTTTAGTCGATTTGATACCGCGTATTTATGATACGGATCGTGTAATTCGAGTTCTTAACATTGACGGAACAAGTGAAGAGATAAAAATTGGTAAAGGTTTGGCTGTATTTAATCAAACGATTAGCGACACTCAAACCGGTGATCAAGAGATTGTCTATGACTTGTCGCGTGGTAAGTACGATGTAGTTGTATCGACAGGTGCCTCATTCGCAAGTCAGCGTGAAGAGTCAGCTCAGCAGCTAATAGACTTAACAGCAAACAACCCAATCTTTGCTTCTATTGCGACAGATTTGATTGCTAAAAACTTAGATATACTTGAGTCAGAAGAGCTTACAAAACGAGTAAGGTCACAAATGATTCAGCAGGGTCTTATTAAGCCAACTCAAGATGAAGTTGAGGAACTAGGTTTAGGTCAGCCACAACAGCCGACAGAAAGTGAAAGAGCTTTGCTTGAAAACGTACAAATGCAAACTGAAAAAATGATGGCAGAGATCACAAACAGCGACGCTAAGACTGCTAAGTTGTTGTCTGAAATCAATACAGAAAACATTGAGGCATTTAAAACTATGCTTGAAAACTTTAAAGCGCAGCAAGAAATAGGAATTCCGCTGTCAGCTCAAGATAATGATCGATTTATTAAACAAAAAGATATTGTAGCGGAATCTCAAAACGTTATTGATGAAGGTCCAAACTCTGAACAAGCAGCAGACCTTGCGTTAATGCCTGAGCAGCAGCAATTGCCGCCACAGGAACTAATGCCACAAGAATTTCCGACAATTGTATAGATCAATTATTCGCATACTAAATACTAACGACTTGCAACATTTATGCTATGAATACATAATGCTATTAATACGTACGCGACGTTTCGCGGCTAACTACTCAAATGATGAGGCTCTAAAATGAATAACGCTGAAATTGTAGACGACAACATGCCACCACTTGATAATGTTATTGATCAAGTTGAACAGTTGACAGATACGCAAGAAGGCTCAGCACCTTTAGCGGTAGATGAGCAGGGAGTAGATAATACTCAAAAGCGAATCAATAAAATTACCGCAGAAAAATACGCAGAACGGCGCAAAAACGAAGAGCTGCAACGCATAATCGATGGACTTAATGCGAAGCAAAAACCCGTTGAAGTAAAAGCGCCAACTATTGAAGACTTTGATTATGATGAATCGGCATATAACGCTGCAAGCATTAGCTATCAAGTCAAAGAGGGTATCGCAGCAGAAGGGCAGCGACTGCAAAAGCAAAGCTCAGACACACAAATGGAAGCGGCAAATCAGCAGCGAGCGCAAGCGTTTGACTCGCAAGTTGCAGAAATCACGCTTCAACATCCTGATTATCAAGAGAAGATTAAAAACCTACCTCGTTTTAGTCAAGATACTTTGGATGCAATTATGGGCTCGGATAAAGGCGCACAAATTGCTTTAGCGTTAAGTGAGCAGCTAGATCTTGCGGATGAGATTGCAAATTCTTCTCCAATGGTGGCAGCTATGAAACTTGGCGAATTAAGCGCGCGTCTTAATAGTCCAAAACCAAAAATTAAGTCTAGTACAGCACCTTCACCGATTGAGCCAATATCATCCGGCGGGTCTATCTCAAAAAATATGAGCGAGATGTCAATGGAAGAGATTTACAATTCGTGATCAAAAAACATCATCATTATGAGGTTAGCAACTAATGGCTAATAATTTCGAAAACACATCACTTGTAACAAAAATTGCGGTTAAGGAGTTTCTTAACGCGCTGGTAATGGGTCAAAAAGTCGATCGACAACTTGATTCTCAGTTTCAAAAAGTAGGTGCATCAATTCAAGTGCGCCGTCCTGTCATGTTTGAATCTTCATCCGGCGCAGCGTTAGGCACAGCGACAGATATTGAAGAGCGAGCGGCTACGGTTGTACTTGACCAACGCCAGAAAGTTCATTTTGAGATTACTTCTCAAGATATGACTTTAAACGTTGAAGATATGACCGAACGTTACATTCGCCCAGCAATGGAAGAATTGGCTCAAAAAGTTGAAACAAGTATTTCCGGCGTTTATACAAACATTGGTAACTTTACTGGTACGCCTGGAACCACGCCAACCACTTTCTTGACTGTTGCGTCGACCGGTGCAGTATTGAGTAAGCTTGGCGTTCCAATGGGTGATCGTTGCATGTTCGTTACTGCAGACGCAGCGGTTGCTTTGGCTGATGGTTTGAAAAACGTATTTCCTGAGAGCCTAGCTCGTAAGGCTATTGAAGAAGCAACAGTTGGCCGTTATGGTCGTTTTGACATTTACGAATCTAACTCCCTTGCCACTCACGTTGTTGGTGCTTACGGCGGAACACCACTAGTAAATGGCGCCACTCAAAGCGTAACTTACGCTACTGGCGGCGATACAAACTCTCAGACTCTAGTAACAGACGGATGGACAAACAGTACTACAAACGTATTGTTAGCTGGTGATGTAATTACTATTGCTGGCGTTAATTCGGTTAACCGCCGCACACGTGTAGATACAGGCAGTCTTCAAACGTTCACTGTTACTGCAAGTGCAAACTCTGGCGCAACTACTGGCCCAGCAACGCTAACCATTAGTCCAGCCATGATCATTAGTGGTCCTTATCAAACTGTGACAGCGGCACCCGCCGATAACGCAGCTATTACCGTTAAAACTGGTACAGCAGGCGCAAGCTATCCTCAAAACCTAGCGTTCCATAAAAACGCTATTACGTTGGCGATGGCTCCACTTGATTTACCTGTTGATGGTGCCTCTGCTTCCCGCGAGAGTTTCAAAGGTATTTCGATTCGTTCGGTTCGTCAATATGATATTACCTCTGATAAGACTGTTTATCGTTTTGATATTTTGTATGGTGTTAAAGCGCAAAACAGTGACTTTGCTGTTCGCTTAACTGGCTAAAAAAAGGCAAGTAAAAGCAGAATGGGGGAGGATTAAAATCTCCCCTTTTTTTTAACTAATGAGGTTTTATTATGAATAATGTTTATAAATGTTGGGTTTATCACGCAACAAAAGCCCCAAAAATTATTAATTCAGACGAATACGAATTAGCTTGCGCAGATGGTTGGGCTGACTCACCAGCGCGTTTTTTAAAACTAGAAAGCTTAGGTATTGACGTACAGAAAGTTGAGGCTGGCGATGAAGATGAATCGACAAAAGCGCAGCAAGCTTATGATGCTGTGGAAGGCGTTAAACAAAGCTTAAACGGTGCTTTGAACTTAAAGAAAATGAGTAAGATGGAATTGGAAGATTACGCTAAAGAGCATTTTGGTGTAAATTTAGATCGTAGACTTAACCCAGGCAAAATGATTAAACAAATTGAAGAATTAATGGAGTCATAAAATGGCGACTGCGGGAAGTTTTATAACTAGAGCATTGCAGAAAATGGGTGTGCGAACATCTGAAAGCCCAATTGAAGCGTCTGAAATGCAAGATGGTTTAGACGCATTGAATGACATGCTTATATCTTGGGAAATGTCAGGCATTATGCTTGGCTTTTCGCCCGTCGCAGATAAAGAAGATGAATTGCGCGTCCCTCGATATGCTCATGCTGCAATTAAAGCAGAGTTGGCCGTAGTGCTTTGCCCTGAGTATTTAAAGCAACCGAGCGTAGTGTTACTTGCTGAAGTAGACGCTCGAAAAAGTGAACTGATGATTGCCGTTATTAAAATTGGCGATGTCGAATACCCTTCTACTTTGCCTATGGGATCTGGCAATGGATGCAGCGGCTTTATTACTGACCGTCGATTCTTTCCAGAAAACGAAAAGGAAAATTTCTAATGGCAATGCAGCAGTTAGAAATTGCAACAGGATTTTATACAAGCGATTCATTGCCCCTTTGCGCTCAGCGTTGCATTAACTGGATACCAGTAATTCCACAAGCGTCGTCTTTGAATGGGCGCGCTTTATTCGATGCGCCAGGTATAACCCTTTTTTCTTCTTTAGTTGGTGTGAATCGCGGCGCTCAAGAAATGAATGAGGTGCCATATTTTGTAAACGGCAACTTGTTGTATTCAGTTAATTCTAACGGTGTTGCAGTTAGTCACGGAGAAGTTGAGGGTAGCGGACGTGTATCGTTAGCAAACAACGGACAATATTTAGTTGTTGTGATTCCAGGAGGCAAAGCTTACGCATATGATCGCATAGGCAATACTATTGCTGAAATTACAGACGTGGATTTTACAGCGAGAAAAGCAAACAACGTTGTTCAAAAAGATGGTTATTTTGTTTTTGCTTCGGCAGACGGCAAAGTGTTTTTTAACTCAGCGCTTAACGATCCTTTTACTTTTGATGGTTTAGACATTGGAACAGCGGAAATAAATCCAGATAAAATTGTTGCACTTCATGTTAATCATAATGAATTGTTTGTTTGTGGCCTAGTAAGTATTGAGCCATTCCAAAATATTGGCGGATCTGGATTTCCATTCCAAAGAATACCAGGCGCCGATATTCAAAAAGGCGTTCATGCAAAATTTAGTTTAGTGGATTTTGACAACTCATTTGTTTTTGTTGGCGGCGGCTATAATGAGCTATCTGCAATCTGGAAAATACAAGGCTCATCCACTTCAATAAAAATATCAACATCGGCAATCGATAATGCAATACAAGAATTTACAAGAGCAGAAATAGAGAAATCATTCTCTTGGGTTTATTCAATGGATGGATCTTTTTTTGTCGGCTTTACATTTGAAAGTGATCGCATAGCAAGTAAGACGTTTGTGTATGACGCAACGGCCTCTGCTTTGTCTGGGTCTAGTGTCTGGCACGAAAGGCAAACAGGCGTAACAGATAATAGATGGCGCGTTAACTCTATTGTGTCATCGTACGGAAAGCTTTTAGTTGCTGATTACATAAATGGAAACATTGGTTTTATTGATAAAAAAAGCTATACAGAATACGGCGAAGTTATGGTTCAAGAGAAAGCGTCAAAGCCGTTTTCGGCTGGTGGCTTGCCGTCTTTTGTTGGAACAATACAGCTAACAATGGAGTCGGGCGTGG
>TARA_R110000782_G_scaffold167129_2_pt1 | contig 32298 bp, 24 predicted proteins | sample TARA_R110000782 | Tara Oceans TARA_R110000782 (sample SAMEA4397859) | marine metagenome | biome: Polar Biome; feature: [SRF] surface water layer (ENVO:00010504); material: water (ENVO:00002006), including particulate matter (ENVO:01000060) such as... | depth 5 m | reverse complement strand
GCCGAACAGGCCCGGATCGGCCAGCGGATTGCGCAGATAGCCTTGCATCGCCGCCCCGGCCATCCCAAGGCTGGCACCGACGATCGCGCCGACGCAGGCGCGCGGCAAACGCAGCTCCATCACGATCAGCGATTGCAAATCGCCCGACAGCCAATGGTCGAACGGCACCCATGTCCGCCCCGCCATCAATGACGCCAGCATGGCCACCACCAGCGCGAACAACAGCCCGATATTCAGCTTCATCGCGGCGCCTCCGCCGGAAGCACCTGCACGTCCCGGCGCACCGCCGCGAGTCGCCGCAGCGCCTCGATAATCACCGGTCCTCCGCAATGCAGCAGGTTGGACGGATACTGCTCGATGGCGATGCGCTTTCCCGCCTTCACCAGCGCGGGATGGCTCAGCATCCGGTTGCCATCGCCCGCCCCCGCGCTCATGTCGGCGCGGCCAGCCAGCAATACGGCGGGAGGATGGTTCAACAGGTCTTCGAGAGGCAGCACATCCCATTGCCGCAGCCCCATATCGGCGCTCATATTGTGAAAGCCGGTGTGGCCGAGCAGTTCATCGGCCAGCGTCCCCTTGCCCGGCACAAGGCCGCTCCCCTGCCAGATGAGCGCGCCAACGGGCGGCGCATCCCAGCGGCTCGCGGCCATGGCGGCATCGATCCGGGCGTTGAGCGCGGCTCCCTGCCGCTCGCGCCCGATGCGCGCCGCAACAGCGCTGATCTGCGCCTTGTTTTCCTCGACGCTTGCGGGAACCGCCACTTGCATGAGCGGTATGCCGAGCCGCCGCAGCGCGGCGATGGTCTGGATTGCAACATGCGGTCCGGCGATCACCAGATCGGGCCGCGCGCCGATCACGTCTTCCGCCGAATCCGACACCGTGCGATAGCGCCGCGCGCGGTCCAGCGAAACCGAGGTGGCGCGCGGATCGTGCGAATAATGGCTGATCGCGGCGATATGCGCGGGATCGGCGATATCCACCAATATGGCATCCGTGCACGGGTTCATCGACACGATCCGCCGGGGCGCACCCTCTGAACGGGGAGTCCCCTGCCCATGCGAATCGTTACATCCCGCAAGCACGGCAACATTCGCCAGCAACATAGCTGTGATGACAGCTTTGCGGATCAATATGCCGCCCTTCCGCGCTTTAAAAACCGGCCTTGAATGGCAGTTTACCCTTCCCATTAGGTTGCCCGACCGGCCACCTCGATCGATTCCGGCCCTGCATTGCGCTTAATCGACGGCAAAATCAAAGGGGGAAAGCCCTCTTTCCCGTTCGTTGAACCGCAGCTTGCGTCCGCGCGGCGGCGCGCTGCGTTGCGGGCAGGCCGGGCGGGCGCACGACATGCAGCCAAGGCCGATGGGTTGGGCATCGCCGCGTTCGAGCTCAAGCCCGCGCGCATATATGAGCGGCGCGGCGAATTCCGCCTTCACGCCCAGAGCGATGGAAAAAAGCGCCTGTTCGCCACCCAGCCCCGCGCTATGCCCCATCACCGTGCGGTTGAGGGTGAGCCAGCGCTCGCCGTCTTCCAGCTCGACAAGCTGCGGCAGAATTTCTCCCTGCCGGGCGAAAGTGGCATGAATGGCCCAGAGCGGGCAGCGGCTGTCCGCCTCGACCATCGGCGCGGCAGACGCCCCGGCGTAGCGTTTGGAAGAATGGCCTGCGCGATCAATGCGGATCATGAAAAAGGGCAGGCCGCGCGCGCCGGTGCGCTGCAAGGTGGTGAGGCGGTGCGAGACCTGTTCGAAGCCCGCGCCAAAGCGCCGCTGCAGCAACAGCAGATCATAGCCGCTGGCCTCGCATGCGCGCAGGAAGCGGACATAGGGCATCATTACGGCAGCCGCGAAATAGCCGGTGAGGTGGCGGCGAAACAGCCGTTCGGCATAGCGATCGGTGAAGGCCGCGCCCGCGACCAGCGCATCGATTTCCTTGCGCGCCTCGATATCCGCAAGCTGATAGGCCGCATGGAAGGTGCGCGAGGCACCGTCAAGCATCTCGGAAAGCTGCAATTGCCGGGCATGCAGATCGAGACGACGCACATGTTCCGGCATGACATCGGCAGGCAGGATGCGGATGGCGAGCTGGTGCCGCTGGCGCAGGCGTTCGTCGAGCGCGCCATAAAGATCGCCGCTGCCCAGCCGCAATTCATCGGCCAGCTCTTCGGCCTGCGCGTCGAGATCGGGGAAATGATTGCGCCAGCGCCCGATTTCGCGGCGCACCATCGCCACCGGTGCGGCTTCCGACGGGCTCTCTCCTCCTCCGCCGCCCTCGGTCATGCGATCAAAGGCGCGGACAAAGGCTTCGGCCCCCGATGGCGCAGCGGCGAGCCATTCTTCCATCTCCGCCCGGTCAATCGACAGATCCGCGAACAAAGGGTCGGCGAGCCTGCGCCGCAAGCCATCGACGCCGCCCCCCGGCGCATCTTCGGCAAGTTGACGCGGATCGAAATCAAATTGTTCGGCCAGACGCAGCATCAGCGCAGCGGAGAGCGGCCGCTGGTTTTTCTCGATCAGGTTGAGATAGCTGGGCGAGATGCCGAGCGCATCGGCCATCGCCACTTGCGTCAGCCCCGATCCGCGCCGCAAACGCCGCACGGCATGGCCGGCCAATATCTTTCTGGCCACTGTCGTTCTGGCCACCACATTTCTATCCGCCATCGCCCTGGACTATCCCGATCTTGTAAATAAATTTACATATTTACAAAGAATCATGCCATATTTCCGACTTTATTGCCAGAATTTTTGACAAATCTTGTGGTCATTTATTCTGCTGCACCGCATCATGAACGCATGGACAGACGGCTGTCCTCTCCAGTTTCGTTTCGCAAAGGAATGCGCCATGTCTTATCAAGAGAATATCGCCAAGACCGGCCAGCTCATCAAGAGCTTCAACGGCACATGGGATGGCATCAACGCCGAATCGGTTGCCCGCATGCAGTTGCAGAACCGCTTCAAGACCGGCCTCGACATCGCGCGCTACACCGCGAAAATCATGCGCGAGGACATGGCCGCCTATGACGCCGATCCGGCCAATTACACGCAGTCGCTGGGCTGCTGGCACGGGTTCATCGCGCAGCAGAAGATGATTTCCATCAAGAAGCATTTCGGTTCGACCAAGCGCCGCTATCTCTATCTCTCCGGCTGGATGGTCGCGGCGCTGCGCAGCGATTTCGGCCCGCTGCCCGACCAGTCGATGCATGAGAAGACCAGCGTTCCGGCGCTGATCGAAGAGCTATACACCTTCCTCAAGCAGGCGGATGCGCGCGAACTGGGCATGATGTTCCGCGATCTCGATGCAGCGCGCGAGGCGGGCGATCAGGTCAAGGCCAAGCAGATCGAAACCGCGATCGACAATTATGAAACCCATGTCGTGCCGATCATCGCGGACATCGACGCCGGTTTCGGCAATGCCGAGGCGACCTATCTGTTGGCGAAGAAGATGATCGAGGCGGGCGCCTGCGCGTTGCAGATCGAGAATCAGGTTTCGGACGAAAAGCAGTGCGGCCATCAGGACGGCAAGGTTACGGTGCCGCATGAGGACTTCCTCGCCAAGGTTCGCGCCTGCCGCTATGCGTTCCTCGAACTGGGCGTGGAAGATGGCATCATCGTCACACGCACCGACTCGCTGGGCGCAGGTCTCACCAAGCAGATCGCGTTTTCGAAGGAGCCGGGCGACATTGGCGACCAGTATAACGCGTTCCTCGATTGCGAGGAGATCGACGACATCGCTCAGGCCAATGGCGATGTCATCATCAACCGTGGCGGCAAGCTGATGCGTCCCAAGCGCCTGCCGAGCAACCTGTACCAGTTCCGCGCCGGAACCGGCGAGGATCGCTGCGTGCTCGATTGCATCAATTCGCTGCAAAACGGCGCGGACCTGCTGTGGATCGAAACCGAGAAGCCGCATATCGAGCAGATCGCCGGCATGGTCGATCGCATCCGCGAGGTCGTGCCCAATGCAAAGCTGGTCTATAACAACTCGCCCAGCTTCAACTGGACGCTGAACTTCCGCCAGCAGGTGTATGATGCATGGGCGGAAGCCGGCAAGGATGTCAGCGCCTATGACCGCGCGAAGCTGATGAGCGTCGATTATGACGGCACGGACCTCGCCGCCGAGGCGGATGAGAAGATCCGCACCTTCCAGCGCGATGCAGCGGCGCGGGCGGGCATCTTCCACCACCTCATCACCCTGCCGACCTATCACACGGCGGCGCTCAGCACCGACAATCTCGCCAAGGAATATTTTGGCGAAGCGGGCATGCTGGGCTATGTGCTGGGCGTGCAGCGTCAGGAGATCCGTCAGGGCATCGCCTGCGTCAAACACCAGAACATGTCGGGCAGCGACATCGGCGACGACCATAAGGAATATTTTGCCGGTGAAGCAGCGTTGAAAGCCGGTGGCGTTCACAATACTATGAATCAGTTCGCGGCTGCCTGAATTTGGATCGGGTAGCCTGCACCAAGGAGAATATATCATGTCAGGACCCGAACCCGCCCGTTCCCGCGCCGTCTTTTCGACAGAGGATTTCGAGCTGATGAAGGAAGCCGTCGCGGATTATATCAAGAAGATTCAGGACGAACCGCGTTCCGCCAAGTTCGTCAATCTCTATCACCGTCTGGGGCGCCTCAGCTAACCAGACGGACCTGAGCTTTCCTGGGGAGGAAAGTCTTGACCCGTCGTGGCCCTTCAATAGGCTGCGGCGGGTCATTTTCAGAATTTTTTTAGCGGCCGAATCGTGCCGCCCACCAGATTTCAGTGGAGACCATTATGACCGCCATGAACGACCGCGCCGGATTGAGTGTCGCGGACGAGCTTGTTCGTTTCATCGAGGATCGGGCGCTGCCCGGCACGGGCATCGAGGCGGCGGCGTTCTGGGCTGGCATGGCGGACATATTCGCCCGCTTCGCGCCGGAAAATGCGGCATTGCTGACAAAGCGCGAGGATTTGCAGGCGAAGATAGACGCATGGCATATGGATCGCGCGGGCAAGCCGCTGGAGCAGGCCGAATATCAGGCGTTTCTGCGCGAGATTGGCTATCTCGTGCCCGAACCCGCGCCGTTTGAAGCGACGAGCGCCAATATCGACGCCGAGCTGGCGACGATGGCCGGGCCGCAGCTTGTGGTGCCGATTCTCAACGCGCGTTTCCTCTTGAACGCCGCCAATGCACGCTGGGGCAGCCTCTATGATGCGCTCTATGGCACCGACGCCATTCCCGGCAAGGCCGTCGGCAAGGGCTATGACCCGCTGCGTGGCGCGCAGGTCATAGCATGGGGCCGGAACTTTCTCGACAAGGCGGTGCCGCTTGGGCAGGGAAGCTGGAAGGACTGGCAGGGCGGCATGCCCGCGCTCGCCGACGCGTCCCAGTTCGCCGGGACAGCGGGCGAGAATATCCTGCTCAAGCATAATGGCCTGCACATCGAGCTGGTGATCGACCGCACGAGCAACATCGGCAAGAACGACCCGGCGGGCCTCGCCGACATCGTGCTGGAATCCGCGCTCACCACCATCTGCGATCTGGAAGACAGCGTGGCGGCGGTCGATGCGCAGGACAAGGTGCTGGCCTATGCCAACTGGCTCGGCCTGATGAAGGGCGATCTGGAAGAGACGTTCGAGAAGGGCGGCGCGATGATGACCCGCCGCATGAACGGAGACCGGGAATATACCGCGCCCTCCGGTTCGAAATTCACCCTGCCCGGACGCTCGCTGCTGTTCGTGCGCAATGTCGGCCATCTGATGACCAACCCGGCCGTGCGCCTGCCCGATGGCGGCGAAGCCCCCGAAGGCATATTGGACGGCATCGTTACCTCGCTCATTGCCCTGCATGACCTCAAACGCAATGGCCGCTTCGCCAACAGCCGCACCGGCAGCATCTATATCGTCAAGCCCAAGATGCACGGCCCCGAGGAATGTGCGTTCACCAACCGGCTGTTCGACGCGATCGAGGATATGCTGGGCCTCGCGCGCCACACGATCAAGGTCGGCGTGATGGACGAGGAGCGGCGCACATCGGCCAATCTCGCCGCCTGCATAGAGGCGGTGAAGCATCGCATCATGTTCATCAACACCGGCTTTCTGGATCGCACCGGCGACGAGATGCACACATCGATGCGCGCCGGGCCGATGATCCGCAAGGGCGACATGAAAACGTCCGACTGGATTATTGCCTATGAAGACCGCAATGTGCAGATCGGCCTTGCCTGCGGCCTTTCCGGAAAGGCGCAGATCGGCAAGGGCATGTGGGCCGCGCCCGACCGGATGGCGGACATGCTCGATCAGAAGATCGGCCATCCCAAGACCGGCGCGAACACCGCTTGGGTGCCCTCACCCACCGCCGCGGTGCTGCACGCGACGCATTATCATATGGTCGATGTGTTCGCCCGGCAAGCAGAACGCAAGGTGGAGGGCGTGACGGGCCTCGATCCCTTGCTCAATATTCCGGTGGCACAGGGCGTCAACTGGTCCGAAGACGAGATCCGCGCCGAGCTCGATAATAATGCGCAAGGGATATTGGGCTATGTCGTGCGCTGGGTCGATCAGGGCGTCGGTTGCTCCAAGGTGCCGGACATCAACGACATCGGCCTGATGGAGGATCGCGCGACGCTGCGCATCAGCTCGCAGCATATGGCCAACTGGCTGTTGCATGGCGTGGTGAGCGAAGCCGACATCGACGCCGCCTTCGCGCGCATGGCGCAGAAGGTCGATGCGCAAAATGCAGGCGACCCGCTCTACCGCCCGATGTCCGGCAACGAAGCCACGTCGCTCGCCTATCAGGCCGCCCGCGATCTCGTGTTCAAGGGCGTCGAGCAGCCATCGGGCTATACCGAGCCACTGCTCCACGCCTATCGCGCAAAGCTGAAGACAGAAGATGTCGCAAAAGTGGATGAGCCAGCATAATGCCAGCCCCCCATTCTAAGGAAGACAGACCTGATCTTCGCGCCTTTTACCTGAGTTATGTGGCGGCGGCCAATGCCAGGGACATGGATCTCATCGCCAGCCTCTATCATGACGAGGTTTTGATAAACGGTGTCCCGCGCACACGGGACGATGCCCTCAGAGGATTTAAGGAAACAATCGACGCCGTCCCCGACTTCCACTGGCACCTCGAAGATCTGGTAATCGAGGGAGATCGCATAGCATCGAAGCTGCGGGATACAGGCACTCCCGTCAAGGAATGGTTCGGCCTCCCTCCGAACGGCCGCTCAGTCGATTTTACAGAACTGTGCCATTACAGGGTTCAGGACGGTCGTTTTGCCGAGGCGTGGTTTATGATGGACTATCTCACGGTGGCGGATCAGCTGGGAGGTTAATGCCTCCAGCTGCTTTAAAGCGACCATATCCATATTATGCCCGTCACCCTTGCAGCTTCGAGGAGCAATGCAAGGGCGATAAGCATTTGTCAGTCCAATCGGCCCTACTCAGCCGCGACAACCTCTGCCTGATCACTCAGCGGATGTTCGAGGCGGGACAGCATTTCCTTCGGGCAGACCTGCCAGAACTGGCTGCGGCGTCGGTCCCAGTCTTCCAATAAAGCAGCGGACCATTTGCTGCTGGTCGCGGCGACATGCTGCTCGATGAGATCGCGCAAGACGCCTTCCCAATGGGCGCTGTCGAGCCGCTGCCAGACGATGCTGTCGCCATTGGCCTTGGCCTCGAAGCTGCCGTCGACATCGAGCACGAAGCCCATGCCGCCGGTCATGCCCGCACCGAAATTCGTGCCGACCTTGCCCAGGATGACGGCCGTGCCGCCGGTCATATATTCGCAGCCATTGGCACCGCAGCCTTCGACCACCACCTGCGCGCCCGAATTGCGCACGGCGAAGCGTTCGCCCGCCTGCCCCGCCGCGAACAGCTTGCCCGCCGTCGCGCCATAGAGCACGGTGTTGCCGATGATCGTGTTGTTCTGCGTTTCGAGCGGCGAGGAGACCATCGGCCGCACCGCGATGATGCCGCCCGACAGCCCCTTGCCGACATAGTCGTTCGCATCACCGAACACTTCCAACGTCACGCCCTTGCACAGGAACGCGCCCAATGACTGGCCCGCCGACCCGCGCAAACGGATGTGAACATGGCCATCCGCCAGCGCGGTCATGCCGAACTTCTCGGTGATCCGCGCGGAGAAGCGCGTGCCGACGGCGCGATGCGTGTTGCGCACCGTATAGGTGAGCTGCATCTTTTCGCCGCGCTCGAATACCGCTTTGGCATCCGCGATGATCTGGGCATCGAGGCTGTCGGGCACTTCGTTGCGGTGCGTCGTCAGATTGAAGCGGCGATGCTCGTCTGGCGCATCCACCTTGGCGAGGATCGGGTTGAGATCGAGATCGTCGAGATGCTCCGCGCCACGGCTGACCTGCTTGAGCAGCTCGGTGCGGCCCACAACCTCATCAAGGCTGCGCACGCCCAGCCGCGCCAATATCTCGCGCACTTCTTCCGCAATGAACGTCATCAGGTTGATGACCTTCTCCGGCGTGCCCGTGAACTTGGCGCGCAGGCGTTCGTCCTGCACGCACACGCCGACCGGGCAGGTGTTCGAATGGCACTGGCGCACCATGATGCAGCCCATGGCGACGAGCGCCAAGGTGCCGATGCCGAATTCCTCCGCGCCCAATATGGCGGCGATCACGATATCGCGTCCGGTCTTGAGGCCACCGTCGGTGCGCAGCTTCACGCGATGGCGCAAGCCGTTGAGCGTGAGCACCTGATTGGTCTCGGAAAGGCCCATTTCCCAAGGCGTTCCGGCATATTTGATGCTGGTCTGCGGCGATGCGCCGGTGCCGCCGACATTGCCCGACACCAGGATGACGTCCGCATGCGCCTTGGCGACGCCAGCCGCAACGGTGCCGATGCCCGCCTGGCTGACGAGCTTGACACAGACGCGCGCGCGCGGGTTGATCTGCTTGAGGTCGTAGATGAGCTGCGCCAGATCCTCGATCGAATAGATGTCGTGATGCGGCGGCGGCGAGATCAGCATCACGCCGGGCGTCGAATGGCGCAGGCGGGCGATGAATTCGGTCACCTTGAAACCGGGAAGCTGGCCGCCCTCGCCGGGCTTGGCGCCCTGCGCGACCTTGATCTCCAGTTCCTCGGCAGCGCCCAGATATTCCGCCGTCACGCCGAAACGCCCCGAAGCGATCTGCTTGATCGTCGAATTGGCATTGTCGCCATTGGCATAGGGCTTGAAGCGAATCTTGTCCTCGCCGCCCTCGCCCGAAACCGCCTTCGCGCCGATGCGGTTCATCGCGATGGCCAGCGTTTCGTGCGCTTCAGGCGACAGCGCGCCGAGCGACATGCCCGGCGTAACGAAGCGCTTGCGGATCTCGGTGATCGCCTCGACCTCGTCGATCGGCACCCCTTCGCTCGCATAGTTGAATTCGAGCAGATCGCGCAGATAGACGGGCGGCAGATCGTGAACCCCGCGCGCAAATTGCAGATAGGTCGAATAGCTGTCGGTCGCCACCGATGTCTGCAACAGGTGCATAAGCTGCGCGCTATAGGCATGCGTCTCGCCGCCCGCGCGCTGCCGGTAGAAGCCGCCAACGGGCAGACGCGCGACCGCGCTGTCATAGGCCGCCTCATGCTTCATCATCGCGCTGAAATGGAGCGACGCATAGCCCTCGCCGGAAATTTTCGACGGCATGCCGGGGAACAGGTCGTTCACCAGCGCGCGGCTGAGGCCGACCGCTTCGAAATTATAGCCGCCGCGATAGCTGCTGATGACGGCTATGCCCATTTTCGACATGATCTTGAGCAGACCTTCCTCGACCGCCGCGCGATAGCGCGCGACGCACGTGTCGAGGTCCATGTCTCCGAACAGGCCGCGCGCATGGCGGTCCGCAATCGACGCTTCGGCGAGATAGGCGTTCACCGTGGTCGCGCCTACGCCAATCAGCACCGCGAAATAATGCGTGTCGAGACATTCGGCGGAGCGCACATTAACGGAAGCATAGGAGCGCAGCCCCTTGCGCACGAGATGCGTGTGCACAGCGGCGGCCGCCAGCACCATGGCGACGGCGATCCGGTCCGGCCCGATATTCTCGTCGGTCAGGAACAGCTCGCTCTGTCCGGCGCGCACCGCCTGCTCGGCTTCGCTGCGGATACGCGCGATCGCCGCGCGCAGCCCTTCCTGCCCGCCGTCGACGGGATAGGTGCAGTCGATTTCCGCCACGGCCTTGCCGAACGCAGCCTTGAGGCGGCTCCAGTCCGCGCAGCTCAGCACCGGAGAATTCAGCACGAGCACATGCGCATTCTGCGACCCTTCCTCAAGAATGTTCGCCAGATTGGAGAAACGCGTCTTGAGGCTCATCACATGCCGTTCGCGCAAGCTGTCGATCGGCGGGTTGGTCACCTGGCTGAAATTCTGCCGGAAGAAATGGCTGATCGTGCGCGGCTTGTCGGAAATGACGGCGAGCGGCGCATCATCGCCCATCGAACCGACCGCTTCCTTGGCGTCTTCGACCATGGGCGAGAGCAGCAGCTCCATATCCTCCAGCGTCATGTTCGCCGCGATTTGCCGCTGCGTCAGCTCGGCGCGGTCATAATAAGGACGCGACGCTTCCGGGGCGGAGGGAAGGTCCGCCATCGTCTTGAAATCCTTGACCAGTTCGCCATAGGGGCGCTCGGCGGCGATGCGGTCCTTGATCTCGCGGTCGGTATAGACCGCGCCCTGAGCCAGATCGACGGCCAGCATTTCGCCCGGCCCCATGCGGCCTTTCTTGATGACGCTCGATTCCGGCACGACGACCATGCCGGTTTCCGAACCGACGATCAGCAGATTATCGGTCGTCTGCGTATAGCGCAGCGGACGCAGCGCATTGCGGTCCACGCCCGCGACGACCCAGCGGCCGTCCGTCATCGCCAGCGCGGCGGGGCCATCCCATGGCTCCATGACGGAGGCGAGATAGGTGTACATATCCTTGTGCGCCTGCGGCAGATCATCGCTTTCCTGCCAGGCTTCGGGCACCAGCATCAGCTTCGCCGTCGGCGCTTCGCGCCCGGCGCGGCAGATCGCCTCGAACACGGCATCGAGCGCGGCGGTATCCGATGCGCCCGCCGGGATCACCGGCTTGATGTCCTCGGAACGCTCACCAAAGGCCAGCGAGGCCATCTTGATCTCGTGGCTCTTCATCCAGTTCTTGTTGCCGCGAATGGTGTTGATCTCGCCATTATGCGCGAGCGTGCGGAACGGCTGGGCCAGCCACCATTGCGGGAAGGTGTTGGTCGAATAGCGCTGATGGAAAATCGCCACGCGGCTTTCGAACCGCTCATCCTGCAGATCGGGATAGAATATCGACAGGCTTTCTGCGAGGAACAGCCCCTTGTAGATGATCGAGCGGCACGACAGGCTACAGACATAGAAATCCTGCACCTGCGCGGCGACGACCTTCTTTTCGATGCGGCGGCGGATGAGGTAGAGTTCCTTTTCAAACTCCACCATGTCCTGCGTTTCGGGCATCGGCCCCGCAATCATGATCTGTTCGATTTCCGGGCGCGTGGTTTGCGCCTTCATGCCGATCACCGACACATCGACCGGCACCTGACGCCAGCCATAGATGGTGTAGCCCGCGTCGATGATCTCGCTCTCGACGATGGTGCGGCAGGTTTCCTGCGCTTGCAGGTCGGTGCGCGGCAGGAAAATCATGCCGACGGCGAGGCGGTTGGGCAGCGGCTTGTGGCCGGACGCGGCTATCGCGTCGTCGAAGAAACGCACGGGCAGATCGACATGGATGCCCGCACCGTCGCCGGTCTTGCCATCGGCATCGACCGCGCCGCGATGCCATACGGCTTTCAGCGCATCGATGGCCGAGACGACGACCCGGCGCGACGCCTTGCCATCCGTTGCGGCAACAAGGCCGACACCACAGGCGTCGCCCTCGAATTCCGGGCGGTACATGCCCTGCTCGGCAAGGCGGTCTTTTTCGTTCTGGCTCACAACCCAAGGGGAATTGGTCATCGTCAGACCTTTCTCTTCATCAATCGGCCCGCCCATTGGCAAGGCGGTAAATTTTAACGCTGGGTAACGCCCGGGGTCAGGCAGCGACCCTCTCGCTGGCCTTGGCCGCCGCCTTCGCTTTCAGATAGCGGTGCATATGCTCGGTCACGTCGCGGCCGTCGCGGATCGCCCAGACGACGAGGCTCGCGCCGCGCACAATGTCTCCGGCGGCGAACACGCCGTCCACGCTCGTCATCATCGTCTTGTGATCGACGCGCAGCGTGCCCCAGCGCGTGACCGAAAGATCCTGCGCACCGAACATCCTGGGCAGCTCTTCCGGGTCGAAGCCGAGCGCCTTGATGACGAGATCGGCCTCCAGCGTGAATTCGCTGCCCGGTTCGGGCTCGGGCGCGCGCCTTCCGCTCGCATCGGGCTGGCCCAGACGCATCTTCGTCGCCTTGACGCCCGTGACATGTTCCGTGCCTTCGAACGCAGCCGGCGCGGACAGCCAGACGAACTCGACGCCTTCTTCCTCGGCGTTTGCCACTTCGCGCTGCGACCCCGGCATATTTTCGCGGTCGCGGCGATAGAGGCACTTCACCGATTTCGCGCCCTGACGAATGGCGGTGCGCACGCAATCCATCGCGGTGTCGCCGCCGCCGATGACGACGACATTCTTGCCCGTGGCGAGCAGCGACCCATCCTCATGGCTCGGCACGGCATCGCCGAAACCGGCGCGGTTCGACGCGGTAAGATAATCGAGCGCCGCGACGACACCGCCAGTGCCGACTCCCGGCGCCTTGATCTCGCGGGGCTTGTAAACGCCGGTGGCGATCAGGATCGCGTCATGGCGCTGGCGCAGCTCCTCAAGGCTTGCATCCCGGCCGACCTCGAAGCTCTCGTGAAAGACGATGCCACCGTCCTTCAAACGCTGGACACGGCGCATTACCACTTCTTTCTCCAGCTTGAAGCCGGGGATGCCATAGGTAAGCAGGCCGCCCGCGCGGTCGTGCCGGTCATAGACATGCACCTCATGCCCCGCGGCGCGCAGATATTCGGCGGTAGTGAGACCCGCAGGCCCCGCGCCGATGACGCCCACGGACTGCCCCGTCGGCTTGCCCGCGACGAGCGGCTCGACCCAGCCTTCCTTCCACGCGGTATCGGTGATGTATTTCTCGACGCTGCCGATGGTGACGGCGCCATGCCCCGAGAACTCGATCACGCAATTGCCCTCGCACAGCCGGTCCTGCGGGCAGATGCGGCCGCAGATTTCGGGCATGGTCGAGGTGGCATTCGACAGCTCATAGGCCTCGCGCAGCCGCCCCTCGGCGGTGAGGCGCAGCCAGTCGGGGATGTGGTTGTGCAGCGGGCAGTGAGTCGAGCAATAAGGCACGCCGCATTGCGAGCAGCGCGCGGCTTGTTCCTCGGCCTTTTCGAGCAGAAAGCTGCTGCTGATCTCGCCGAAATCGTGCGCACGTTCGTCGGCCGCGCGTTTTGCGGGATAATCCTGCCCGGTTCCGACGAATTTCAGCATGGGGTTTTCGCCCATAGGGATGCTCCTGCGCTCAGCTTTTTATGAGGTGAGCCGGTCCCATAGGCTGATTTTCGCCCGGAGTCACGCAAAAACTGCGTTGTAGGTTAGTGTTACTTACCTTTAATTCTCTATCGATGTGATTGTGTTGATCGGGAAATCTTTCTTATCTCTCTTTATATGTCCGAACCGGACCTATTTCACCGAAAGCCAGGCCAGCGCCGCCGCGCCCGCTACAATACGATACCAGGCGAAGGGAGCGAAGCCGATGCGGCTGACAATCGCCACAAACGCCTTCACCACAACTATAGCCACAAGGAAGGACACCAGAAAACCGATGGCAATCGCCTGCATGTCTGCCTGTGTCATCGCGCCGCCATGCTTATAGAGCTGCAATGCGGTCGCGCCGGTCAAAGTGGGCACGGCAAGGAAGAAGCTGAATTCCGCCGCCGTCTTGCGGTCGACGCCCATGGCGACCGCGCCCAATATCGTCGCTCCCGAACGGCTGACGCCGGGCACCATCGCAAGGCACTGGACAAGGCCGATCAGTATCGAATTCCTGATGCCGAGATCAGCCACGCCGCCGCTCCTGGTCGTGGGGGCCAGCCGCTCGACCAGCAAGATTGCAAAGCCGCCGATGATCAACGCCCAGGCCACCACCACGGCATTCTCCAGCAGCGCCTCGATCTGGTTGCCGAACACAAGCCCCAGCACAACGGCCGGGAAAAAGGCCAGCAACAAATTGCGCACAAAGGCTATCGCCGGCGCATCCCAGCGCAACAGCCCCTGAAAAACCTCCCAAAAGGTGCGCCAGTAGAGCACGATGATCGCAAGGATGGCGCCGGGCTGGATAGCAATATTGAACAGCGCCCATTTCTGCGCGTCATAGCCCATCAGCTCGGTCGCGAGGATAAGATGCCCCGTTGACGAAACCGGCAGATATTCGGTCACGCCCTCGACAATGCCCAGCAATATGGGCGTCACTATCTCCGATGCCATGGAATTCAGGCTTTCGCGCGGCCGGTGAAACGACCATGTTTGCGATATTGCACCAGCCAGCCATCGGCGACCGCGGCAAGCGGTGTGGGCGCGACACCCAGATCGGCCAGCCCCCTGGCCTTGGGCGCAACGACATTGTCCTGCCCCAGCATGCGCCACTGGTCGAGCGTGATCGGCGCGCCGGGCAGCCAGCCTGTAAACCGCGCCATGGCGGCGGACACGCAATCCGGCACCGCGACCATCGTGGGGTGATGACCGATGTGTTGCGCCAGCCACTGGTTGATTTCCGCCATGCTCAGTACCTGTGGGCCGCCCAGCTCGAATATCTTGCCGGCATGCGCTTTGGCATCCACGACAGCCGCAGCAACCGCCCGCGCGACATCGACGGCATAGACGGGCTGGAACTTCGTCTTGCCCGCGATGACGGGGAGGACCGGCATCATCCGGATCAGCCCGGCGAAACGATTGGTGAACTGGTCTTCCCGGCCAAAGAGGATGGAGGGACGGATGATAACGGCCTGTTTAAAGGCCGCGCGCACCGCCGCCTCACCCTGCCCTTTCGAGCGCCCATAGGCCGATGCGCTCTCTCTGTCGGCGCCGATCGCGGATATATGCACCAGCGTCTTGACGCCCGCAGCGGCCGCCGCCTGCGCCACATGGGCCGCCCCCTGATGATTGATCGCCTCGAAATCGCCCTTCAGCACGGCTACGAGATTGACGACCGCATCGGCGCCGGCAACCGCGCGCGCGACGCTCGCGGGGTTGCACACATCGGCATGAACGAGCTGCGTCTGGCCAAGCCCACCCAGCGGCTTCACCCGGATCGCATCGCCAGGATCACGCTCCGCCACGCGCACGCGCATGCCTTTCGAGAGCAGCTCCTGCGCGACATAGCGCCCCAGAAACCCGCCACCGCCAAAGATCGTCACCAGCATGTCGTTCATTCCTGCTCGTTGATGCCATTTGTAGCGACAAAGCGGCCACGGCCGCGCGCGCTTCCCGCCTGCCTCCGTCCCATGCACCAGAGCGCGAAGCGAGACAATGCCCTTCATGGCGCCCAGCCCCGCTCGCGGCGGAATTTTTCTTACGCACGCGATTGACAGCGATTGACAAGCGCCGCGCCAAAAGGCTAAGCGCGCCGCCTACCTGAGCTTCTTGTTCTCTGTGCCCAGATGGCGGAATTGGTAGACGCACCAGCTTCAGGTGCTGGCGCTCGCAAGGGCGTGGAGGTTCGAGTCCTCTTCTGGGCACCATTTGTTCTTCTCGGAACATCTCAAAAAGTGTATTAAGTCCGCAGAAATCCAAGGGAATTGGCCCTTGGATCGTGCCGGATCGTCCCGCCTTTTCTCGGGGGTTCCGCACATTTTTGCGGGCCTTTTGCGGGCCTTTGCGAAAACCACATCGGGAAAAGGCCCGCACATGCCGCTGACCGAGACTCGGCTTCGAGCACTCAAGCCAAAGGACAAGCCTTACAAGGTTGCTGACGACCGCGGATTGTACATCGAGGTCTCCCCAGCCGGGGGCAAACTCTGGCGATTCCGCTACCGGATCGGCCCGGTCGAAAAGAAGCTGTCGATCGGTGCTTACCCCGAGATCAGCCTCAAGCAGGCAAGGCAGACAGCCTATGAGGCGCGGCACAAGATCGCGTCCGGCGGCGACCCGGCGATGGAGAAGCGCAAGCAGAAGATTCGCGCCGAATTCCTCTCAGCCCAGACCTTTGAAGCTGTGGCGCGTGAGTACATCGATCAGATGATGGTGCAGAGCGGTAGGGCGGATGCCACCATCGTGAAGGCCAACTTCTTCCTCGAGCAGCTGGTGGATGCCATTGGCAGCCGGCCAATCGATGACATTGAGCCGTTCGAAGTGCTCGCCCCCCTCAAGCGCCTTGAGGCGAAGGGCAAGCACGAGACCGCGAAGAAGACCCGATCATTTGCGAGCCGCGTATTCCGGTATGGCGTTGCCACCACGCGCTGCAAAGGCGACCCGACGTCCATGCTCCGCGGAGCGCTGATCACGCCAAAGGCAAAGCACTACGCAGCGATTCTCGAGCCCAAGGAGCTTGGGGGGCTTCTGCGAGCGATCCAGGACTACACTGGCAACTTCATCACCCGTTATGCCCTTCTGATCGCTCCCCACGTCTTTGTCCGGCCTGGCGAGCTACGGCACGCCGAGTGGAAGGAGATCGACCTGGAAGAAGGCGTGTGGAGGATCCCTGAAGGCAAGATGAAGTCGCGGCGCCCTCATGCCGTGCCGCTTTCAGAGCAGGTAATTGGCTACCTGAAAGAGCTCGCCGAGATGGTCGGCACCGAAGGGTATGTGTTCCCCTCGGCCCGTGCGTCTGTTCGACCGATGAGCGAAAACACCTTGAATGCCGCCTTTCGCCGGATGGGCTTCACCAAGGATGAGGTCACCGCTCATGGGCTGCGGGCAACCGCCTCCACCATGCTGAATGAAAGCGGCCTCTGGAACCCGGACGCAATTGAACGGGGACTGGCGCACGGTGACAGCAATGCGGTTCGCGGCGTCTATCATCGCGGCAAGCACTGGGATGAGCGGGTGCGTATGGCGCAATGGTGGAGCGACTACCTCGATACGATCCGGGAGGGAGGCAAGCTCATCAAGGGCGCGTTTGCGAAGGGCGCGTAACGAGAGTTAAAAACCATCGGCCGTTCCTCCACCAACTACGACTTTATCCCCTTGCGACGGCCACATTCCGCGACCAAACAAGTTACGAGGAGTGACGGGACGGCTTGGCTCTGGAAATCCGAACATTCGGCGCTGGATAGTCCAATCGAGAGGGATGTGCGCCGATGCCAAGGTCTTGCGGTTGAGCCCGGGGGGCTGTGTGCCATCGGCGATCGCCGCGACTATGTCGGGAGCGAGGTAGTTCAATCGGATGAGGCGGGAAAAATAGCCAGGCGAGCGGCCGAACCGCTGAGCCAAGCCCACGAGGTCAAGGTCTCGATGTGCGTCGAATAGGGCTTGTGCCGCACGGGCATTGCGAATCAGAATCTTAAGCTGCTTATCAGGCCTGACCTCGACCGCAGGGTCTCGGGGTTGCACGGTGAACGAGGGCCATCGTTCGGCTGCGATCACGCTAACCGGCACCTCGATTGCATAACGTGCGTTACTCGTTGGCCAGTCCGCCTGCCGTCCAACGAAGGTCCCTTGGCCGTCCCATTCGAGAAACCGCCTGAGCTCGATTGGCCGAACCTCGAGCGTGAGGGCTTCGGGGGCTACCTCTATTCGCACCAACAATGCCGCGATGAGACCTTCGACCTGACTAGGCGGGGTGTTCGCGAGGCGGGAAGCGGCTAACCCGCCATACTGAGCCAGCCGATCGAGCTCGGCGCCGAATAGGCCGTGCGTGCGAAGCGCAGCGCGGAGACGGCTGCGATCGGTGAGAAACGCACCAAGAGCAGCAAGGGTAACCGCATCGAGCCGGTCGGCTCGGGACCGATAGGCTCGGCGATACTCCGCCTGCGACCATTGGGCGTTGCTCGAAACGTAAAAGTGATACGGTTGCCCTTCGACCCAGTTGACGTCGAGCAGCATGTGGCGTCCGAGATCGTCCCATAAAATCCCCGCGAGGAAGTGATCTGTGCCCAGAGCAGAAGGGCCTTTCCGCGTTCGTTTGGCAGCCAGCGCACATGCGGCATCCCAAGTCGCACGTTCGATTATCGGCGCGTGGCGTCCTGGCCAAGTTCGGTCGTGACCACGAATCTCGCCCACATAGATCGGGTTGCGCAAAATGTTGTAGACCGATCCCGGGCTCATCGGCCTTCCGCCCCTTAAGGTGCCGTTACGCGCAGTCTTGAGCGAGCTACAAAACCCCGCCTCGCGAACCGCGGTCATCGCTGCTGTATAGGTTCCGTGCCGGAGGAACGCGGCGTAGATGAAGCCGACGATCTCTGCTTCGGCCTCTACGACTTCGAGCTCTCCGTCGCGGTATTCGTAGCCAAATGGGGCTAAGCCACCGTGGATGCGGCCATGGCGTTTACGAGTGCGGATGCTGTCGCGCACGCGTTCGGCGATCAACTCGCGTTCAAATTGCGAGAAGGTCAGCAGTACGTTCAGGATCATGCGCCCCATGCTATCGGTGGTGTCGAAAGCCTGCGACACTGACACGAGACCAATCGACCGTCGGTCGAAAATCTCGATCAGGCGCACGAAGTCCAGTAGGCTGCGCGTCAGCCGGTCGATCTTATAAACGACAACTGTGTCGATCTCGCCCGCTTCAATATCGTGCATGAGCGCTGCGAGCGCTGGCCGTTCGAGCCCACTGCCAGAGTGTCCGCCGTCGTCATAACTCCGAGGGAGCGCGGTCCAACCTCGATATCTCTGGCTTGCGACGTAAGCCGAACAGATCTCATGCTGTGTCGTAAGTGAATTGACTTCGTGATCGAGGCGGCTGTTGGTGCTTTTACGCGTGTAAATCGCACAACGATTGGGCGCGCTGAGAGGGTTTTCGGGCATCGCTGGCCTCCTTCTTAGGAAGGCCGAGTGTGGGCGCGTTCGTAACGCAGGGACATGTCAAAAGCATTGTCGAGTTCGGCATGCGGGAGGCCGATTCGCGGCTTTTACGATCAAGACAGCCGAAGAGAACCGCCGGGTTCGTCAGCGAATCCGGCCAAGCGGTTTCGTCCATTTTGATGGCCCGCCAGAGATCTCGTAACGGTTCAGCACCACGGCTCCCGGCGCCCGGTCCAAGTGCGTGCGAGACCTTCGCTGACGAGTTGATCACCAAGCGATCGGCCACCACGAACGACAACCCGAAGTTTGCGTCCAAACCGGTCTTCATCACGATTTCCGATTGGTCGAACCTCGAAAGCGCCTTCGTTCAATAGGTCACGAAGCCGATGGGTGGCTTTCATACCGAGCTGATACTCGGCATCACACTTTGGTTCGCTGATCTCGGGCGTGTCGATGTCAGCAATCCTGATCTTCTCACCCTCGAGCCAGAAGGTGTCGCCATCCACGACGCAGGTGCGGCGTGTCATTCCGCAGAGCTCAAAACGCGGTGAAGAGGTTTCCGCCATCAGCGAGAGCTTCGGTGTGAGCTCCGACGAGGTCAACGAGGGCGAGCCCAACGTAGGCCAGTTCAGTGCGAGCATTCCGCCAGTGAATACGATCGAAAACGCGCCTAGTCCCAAGATCCACTCCTTACGCCGCTGCTTCCCGCGCTGCTTCTTCAGCTCGTCCCGGAAATCGAAGCGAATGACATTGTCATCCTCCGAGCCTCGATCTTTTTTCGGAGCCATCAAACTTGGCCTTCCCCACTCAACCAATCCGTTCTTCGACAAAGCTATACGAACACGTTTCAGATGCGCGAGCTAATTGCTTGCCATCGGCCCAGAACGCTGCGGACATAGCCCGGCGTTTCGTTGTTTCGGGGAATGCCGCCAGCACGCATAACCGCTCCCGGCCCCGCGTTGTAGGCTGCAAGGGCGAGATGGATTTGCCCGAACTTGTCGAGCATCTCGCGCAGATAGCGAGCCCCGCCATCGATGCTCGCGGCAGGATCATGCCGGTTCGTGACGCCAAGGTAACGGGCCGTACCTGGCATCAACTGCGCCAGTCCTGCCGCGCCAGCGGGGCTGATCGCCATTGGATTGAACCGCGATTCGGTCCAGATCAGTGCCTGCAATAAGCCTGTAGGAAGACCGTATCGGAGCTCTGCCTCTCGGACATTCGCCACGTAGATTGCCTCGCGGAACGAGGGCGCTGCCTTGCTTGCCCCCCAATCCATTTCACTCTGTGCCTCAAAGGAGGGTTGGGCGGGCTCAGCGGCTGTCGCTGAGGGGCGATGTTCGAATATCGCGAAGGACGGCGCGTCTGCTTGGGCTGAAACCTGCACCGCGGGAACGGTCATCATGAGCATCCCGATCATTCCAAATCTGATCATCTTCCATCTCGTCGCATTGCTTCGAATCGAAATGGAACGTATGGTGAACACGCGGGTGTAGGAAAGCGTTTTGCACGCGCGAGTGGGAGGAAAGGTCGCTCGCAAGGGGGCGGTATTTTGAGCTCGAGGAGCCCCCAATGTCCCCTGTCTTATCCAGTCCTACCAACTCGTCCCTTGCTTCAGTGGCAAAGCAGCTTTGCGAAGAGCTCGGGGGACATTGGTCCGGCGCCAAAGGGATGGCGCGGTGCCCTGCCCATGATGACCGAACGCCCTCGCTCGGTGTGACCCTTGGACGGCGCGCTATCCTCTTTCATTGTTTCGCGGGCTGCAGTCAGGCCCAGGTCCTGACCGCGCTCGCCGGGCGAGGTGTTTCGCCGGCGAGCATGTTTTCAGGGCAGGTCGAGATCAATGCGGGGAGCTGTGCAGGCAAGCCCGCGCACCACGCCTTTGCCGAGCGTATCTGGCGCGAAGCGACGCCAATCGGCGATACTCCCGCCAAAGCATATCTTGAGGCCCGCGGCATTCGTGCTGTCTCTCGCGCTCTCAGATTTCACCCTCGCACCCCGCTCGGCCCGAGAGGAAACACGCAGTATCTGCCTGCCATGATCGCGGCAGTGACGATGGATCACGGGCTGGTGGCTGTTCACCGCACGTTTCTCAATCCGATTAGGCCTGCAGTCGCCCCCTTCAACAACCCCAAGCGCGCGCTCGGGAGTTTAGCATCGGGTGCTGTTCGCCTGTTCGATCCCGTCGAAGGCCGGCTCGGCCTAGCCGAGGGTATCGAGAGCGCGCTTGCTGCCAAGGCCCTGACGCAAATCCCTTGCTGGGCCTCGCTCGGCAATGAACGTTTTGGTCTCGTATCGATCCCAGAGAGCGTGCGCGAATTGCACCTGTTCGTCGACCATGATGCAGGCGGCGAACTCGCCGAAGAACGCGCGCTCAGTGCCTATACCTGTGAAAGCCGGACGATCATCACGCGTCGCCCGCGCGCTGAAGGCGCAGACTGGAATGACGCCTTGCAGGCGTGGCTGCAATCCAAGTCCTAACGAAGAAAGAGGGGAGAAGGCCTTTGGCCTGATGAAGCCCGGCAAATGAACTGGGCTTCGTCAGGAGGCTCCAAATGCTCAGCTCTGCTCCCGTTCTCTTGCTCCCCCCACCATCTGAACCTCCGGTCTTGCTGGTCGCTCGCAACATCGCGACAAGCATGGCATCCGGTGAACCGATCACGCGTCGGCAGGTGCATACGCTTCTGACCAATCATTTCGGAGGCACCGACGCTGAAGGCCGCTGGTCGGTGCGCGATGCGCATCTCGCGCTGGAATTGGCTCAGGCCGAGTACCTGCATGCCAGCGCCCGGATCGATCTTGCCGCTTCGGCCGCCGACGCTGGCCGCGTATTTGAAACGCTGGAAGCCCAGCTTCCGACCCAGGCCAACCGCAGTGACGAACAGATCGAGTGGCAGCAGTTCGCAACGCCGCCCCGCCTTGCCTGGCTTGCCGCCCGGGCTTGCGCGCTTGTCGCAGACGAGCTCGTGCTGGAACCGTCGGCCGGTACGGGGATGCTCGCGGTCTGGGCTGCCAAAACCGGCACGCGCCTTGCCCTCAACGAAATCTCCCCGCTACGTCGCGACTGCCTGGGCGCGCTGTTCCCGGCTGCCCGAACGACCGGCCATGACGCTGAACTGATCGACGAGCTGCTTGATCCGGCCATCATCCCGAGTGTCGTATTGATGAACCCGCCTTACTCGCATGGGATCGAGCGAGGCCACGATGGTCGCACCGGGACAAGGCATCTGCGCTCGGCCTGGAACCGGCTTGCCTCCGGCGGGCGGCTTGTCGCGATCATGCCGGAATGGTTCGATTGCGCGAGGTTTCTGGGCGGAGTGAAGGGGCCAATTTCGCTGCGGCTCAATGCCGCGGTCGAACGTGCGTTCGTCAAGCACGGCACCGGGATCACGACTCGGCTGCTGGTCATCGACAAGGTGGAAGGCGCCAACGAACCTGTTGCTATTCGCACAAACGAGTTCCGCCAGCTGGTCGATCTAATCAATGCCTTGCCTGCTCGCGACAGCAGGCAGGCATCCGCTGAACAATCAATCCTCCCGGCGCGTGCGCCGTTCCGCTTGGTAGCCGCACCATGCAGACCGCTTCCGGCCCCAGCGAGGATCAAGCCTGCAGCGTCGATCACCATCGGCGCCCTAGCCTACGAGGCGCTTGAAACCCCTGCTCCGCTTGGGACCCAAGTCGGCCACTATCTGCCCTATCGTCCAAGCCGGATCGTTATCGATGGCGCGGCCGAGCATCCGACTGCGCTCGTTGAGTCCGTCGCCATGGGTTCGATCTCGGCTCCCAAGCCAGACGCGGTGCCGCAGCTTCCCGACGGACTAGTTGCCAAGGGGCTGCTATCTGCTGCCCAGGCAGAGACCCTGATCTATGCCGCGAGTGCGCATGCGCGGGACCTTCCCGGCCGGTTCGAACCCGAAGACAAGGGCTGTTCGCTCAAGGCGTCGGCGGAAGGTCAGGTCTACCGGCAAGGCTATTTCCTCGGGGATGGAACCGGCGCTGGTAAGGGCCGCCAGGTCGCGAGCGTCATTCTAGATCGCTGGGTGCGCGGCGAACGCCGCCATATCTGGATTTCGAAGAACGAGGCACTGCTGGAAGACGCTCGCCGCGACTGGGCCGCCCTTGGAGGTCTCCCGATCGATATCCAGCCTCTGGCTTCCTGGAAACTGGGCACCCCCATCGCCATGCGCGACGGGATTGTTTTCGTCACCTATCCGACCCTGCGTTCGGGTCGAAACGATGCAACGCGGCTTGATCAGATCCTCGCCTGGGCCGGTGACGATTTCGACGGAGTGATCGTGTTCGACGAAGCGCACGCCATGGCCAACGCTGCCGGCGGGGAAGGATCGCGGGGCAAGGTCAAGGGATCGGAGCAAGGCATCGCCGGGGTGCGCCTGCAAAACCTCCTGCCCCGGGCAAGGGTGCTCTACGCCTCGGCAACCGGAGCGTCCGACGTCAACAACCTGGCCTATGCGACGCGCCTCGGACTCTGGGGCCCGGAGACCGCCTTTGCCAATCGCGAGGCCTTCGTTGCCGACATTCGCGATGGCGGAATTGCAGCAATGGAACTGGTCGCGCGGGATCTCAAATCACTCGGCATCTACACGGCCCGGGCCCTTTCGTTCGCCGGCGTCGAGTATGAAATCCTCGAGCATTGCCTGACCAAGGATCAGATCGCGGTCTACGATGCCTATGCCGAGGCTTGGGCGATCATCCACGCCAACCTGCGCGAAGCGCTTGAGGCCACTCGGATCGTCGACAGCGAGACCGGGGGGACGCTCAACTCCGGTGCCAAGTCCGCAGCGCTGTCGATCTTCGAGGGAACCAAGCAGCGCTTCTTCGCGCAGCTGCTTCTGTCGATGAAGCTCCCAAGCCTATTGCCCGCGATCGATGCGGCGATTGCCGATGGGCAGGCTGTTGTCGTCCAGCTGGTCTCGACGGCAGAAGCCATGCTCGACCGCCGGCTTGCCGACCTCTCGGACGAGGAACGCGAAGCGCTGGAGATCGACCTGTCCCCTCGGGAATATGTGATCGACTATCTCGCCAGGAGCTTTCCTGTTCGCCTGATGGCAGTGTTCACCGACGAAAACGGTAATCCTCGCTCCGAGCCGATGAGTGATGAGCAAGGCGCACCGGTGCTCTGCCGCTCCGCACTTGCCGCGCGCGACCGGATGATTGAGCAGCTCTGCGCCTTGCCGCCCATCGCCACTGCACTTGATGCCATCATCGAACGCTTCGGCGTTGATCAGGTGGCGGAAGTCACTGGCCGGACGCGTCGGCTGATCGTCGGCCGCGATGGTCGTCAGCAACTCCAATCCCGCTCGCCACGCGCCAACGTCGCGGAAACTCAGGCCTTCATGGATGGAGAGAAGCGGATCCTGGTCTTTTCCGACGCCGGGGGAACGGGGCGCAGCTACCATGCTGATCTTGCCGCCAGGAACCAGGCCCGCCGCGTCCACTTCCTGCTCGAGCCGGGCTGGCGAGCTGACGCCGCGATCCAGGGGCTTGGCCGGACCAATCGCACCAACCAGGCATCAGCCCCGCTGTTCAGGCCCGTGACGACCGATGTGCGTGGCGAGCGCCGGTTCATCTCAACGATCGCGCGGCGTCTGGACAGTCTTGGCGCTCTGACGCGCGGGCAGCGCCAGACTGGCGGCCAGAACCTGTTCGATCCGGCCGACAATCTCGAAAGCATCTATGCCAAGGAGGCGCTCCATCGCTGGTTCGGCCTGTTGTTCACGGGAAAGCTCGAAGCGGTAAGCCTCGGACGCTTTCAGGAGCTGACGGGCCTTCGGATCGAAGCACCCGACGGTTCAATGGTCGATGACCTGCCGTCGATCCAGCGTTGGCTCAATCGCATCCTTGCACTTCCTATCGCCCTGCAGAACGCCATCTTCGACGAGTTCATGGGTCTGGTCGAAGCGCGCATCGATGCCGCCCGGCAGGCCGGCACAATCGATCTCGGCCTCGAGACGATCGCAGTCGAGGACTTCGCGGTCCTGTCGGACACGTTGCTGCGCACCGATCCGGCATCGGGCGCGACCACCCATCTGCTGGAACTGGAAATTGCCCGAGCCCTGAAGCCGCTCACGCTGAAGCGGCTCGAGGAGCTTCACGGCCTTAATGGCCAGCGACAGCGGCCGGTTCGGAACGCCCGCTCAAGTCGGGTCGCCTTGCTGGTGCCCGCCCGAAGCATCCTTGCCGATGACGGTACGCGCGTGGCCCGCTTCGAATTACTGCGCCCGCTGAAGCGCAGCCATATCACCGAGGATCAGCTCACTGAGAGCAGCTGGGAGGATATCTCCATCGACGCTTTTCGCGAAGCCTGGGCAGCCGAGGTCGAGGAAGCGCGGACTAGCCACAAGCGCGAGCGCCTCTATCTTGCGACGGGCCTCCTACTGCCGGTCTGGGACAAGCTCCCTTCGGATTTCGTGAGGGTGAGCCGCATCTCGGCAGCCGATGGTCGCTCGCTCCTTGGCCGGGAGGTTCCGGTTCATTGTGTTCCGGACCTGTGCCGGGCGCTGGGTCTCGAGCGCGAACAGACGCTGTCCGCCGATGACATTGTCCAGACCGTCGCGGCGACGGGCCGGGCCATGGAATTCGCGGGCCGCGAGAAGCTCATGGTCAAACGCAGCCTGGTCAATGGCTCACAGCGAATTGAGCTAACCGGTTGGAGCGTAGCCCGCCTCGACTGGTACAAGGCCCAAGGCTGCTTTACCGAGATCATTCGCTACCAGACCCGGCTCTTCGTGCCGATCGAAGGCGCCGCAAGCGTGATTGCCAGACTGGCATCATCGGCATAGTTCCTTGCCAATTGGCATTATCTGGAATATATGATGCCATATGGAGAACTGCCATGTTGGCTCTGCAACCCGTTGATACTGCCGTTACCGCCTTCCGTCCCGATCCGATTACCCAGGACGAGGCAGCTGCCATGTTCCGGGCAGTCCTCAATCTGTTCGGCAAATGGGAGCTGACCGACGAGCAGGCGGCAACTCTGCTCGACATGCCGGTTCGTTCCTATCGGCGCTGGAAAGCGGAAGGGCCTGGGCGCGTTTCGCGCGATGGGCGCGCGCGTCTCTCCAACCTCATGGGCATCCACAAAGCGCTTCGGATCATCTTTTCGGAGGCAACCCGCGGCTATTCATGGATCAGGGCGGCTAACGATGCGTTCGGCGGAGCCAGTGCGCTCGACGTAATGCTGGGAGGCGAGCTCACCGACATCATGCGGGTGCGTCGCTATCTCGACGCTGAACGCGGTGGCTGGTGAGCGGAGCGGCAGATATCCCCGTTTCTCGAGTTGAGTGGAAGGGCGCTGTCAGGATCATCCGCAGCGCCTTTCCGCCCATCGATCTGTTCGAAGACATCGCTGATCCAGCCGACTGGCCGCTGCTGATCTCAGCAGAGCAGAAAACCAATCCTCGCATCATGGCGACGATCGGCAATCTCGACCTCGTTCCGGTTGACCGGCGCGTCGGCGGCAACGGGGCCTCTTACCTCATGGCGCCATTCACCCACGTCAGCACTGACCGGCCGAGCCGCTTCACCGATGGCAGCTACGGCGTGCTCTACGTTGGCGACCGGTTCGAAACTGCACTGTTCGAGACGATCCACCACCATGCCCGCTTCATGGCGCGAACCAAGGAATCGCCTGGCTGGACCTCGCAGTTCCGGGAAATCGTCATGTCAGTCGATGCAGACTTGCATGATCTCCGAACTCCGGCGGTTGAATCGGTTCCGGCGCTCGATCCCGACAACTACGCGGCATCCCAAACAGTCGCGCGGCAACTCAAGGGCGCGGGATCGGACGGGATTGCTTACCCGAGCATCCGGCATCCCGGTGGGGAATGTGTCGCGCTCTTCTACCCAGACTGCGCGTCGAACGCCCTACAGGGCCGGCACCTCGACTATCACTGGGATGGCGCGCGCGTTGATCTCGTGCGTGATGACGGATCAGGGGCTGTTTTCCGTATCGTCGATTTGCCGCCCGATCCTGCCTGACCGCATAGGCTGGGTTTCCGTCCGAGTGCTGTAGGATCTCCGATCGCAGTTGACGGCCCGCAGGCTCATGCATGCGCACCAGCCTTTACGAGTTCGTGAAGGGCTTTGTCCGGCGAAATCGGGCCCTTGTACAGCGGACTACATGGTGTCTCTGCTAGCTTCGCCGAAATCGCCAAGAGGTCATCATCATCTCCCTTTTCATAGGCGTACGCAGCAAGCCAGAATTCAGCCTGCTTAACGAACTCATTGAGGATGCCCACGATGCTCCGGTTCGCAGTCTTTGCGTACTGGACCTTGTCCATCCGCCAGACTTCCTGGGCGATGAATTCGGGCGGCACTCCGTGCTCTCTCAAGACGAGCGCTAGCTGGCCAGGGAACCGTCGAGCGAGCGTGGCCGCCGGGGCCAGCGGCATGAGCACGGGAAGTAACGTGCGCTCAGAAACCAGCAAAGCGACTTGCGGCTTCCAGAACAGGGCGGTGGCATACCAGTTGCCCAGCACGGTGTCGCTTTGTCCGGGCTCAGCGATCTCGGGTTTGATCCGATCCAGCAACTTCTTGGTGCAATGTAGGTGGAGCATTGCGGCCAAGGATAGTGTTCGCTGCTCAGCGAGTCCATTGACGCTACCTGCCGCGCTGTCGGAATGGCGATCGTCGACCAAGCCAAGTCGTTCACCAAGGTTGTAGCGAGTGTCCGGATCGGACAGGAGCCGTCCTTCGGCTAAGAGCGACAATCGGCGCACGGTCCTTCATGGCCGGTGGAATGGCCGGACCTTGGGACTTTCCCGCCAGACAGCTTCCAAGATCGGAACGGTCGAAAGCCGCCGTTTCTCGGTGTCACAACCGTTCGGTTTTGACTTTAGGTGGCACGCCACGTCGCCACACGATAAAGATATGCGGCGACCACCAGCCCGACGATGATGTTGGTAATCGGATTCAGGTAGGCGGCAACGATCCGGTATTGCCCTTCAAGAAGGTAGCCGGCCACTGCTAACAGTGTCGTCCAGAGCGCGGTCCCAAGCGTCGTGAACAGCAGAAAACGCGGTAGACTCATACCGAACACGCCTGCTGGTACCGAGATCAGCGTTCGCAGCGCCGGGACGAGCCGACCGAGCAACACGGCTTTACCGGAATGTCGATCGAACCAGCGGTCTACGCGGTCGATATCCCGTGGTGCAAGCGTCAGCCAGCGCCCGTGCCGTTCGGCCCAGCGCCGCAGCCGATCGGCATCAATCCACTTTCCAACATAGTACCAGAACAGCGCGCCCGCGACCGAGCCGCCCGCGCCGGCCATGATCACGCCGAACAGATTCAATCGCCCTTGCCCCGCGCCAAAACCGGCAGCGGGCATAATGATTTCGGAGGGGATTGGCGGAAACACATTCTCAAGAAACATCAGCGCGGCAATTCCAAGGTAGCCGGCTTCGTTAAGGAACTCGATTAGGCGATCGAACACAGGCAGTCTTTCAATGGTCGGGTGTCGTGGCGAGAAACCGGTTCAATTTACCCGGCCCCGTTCTCACCAGGATGTTGGCCTGCGCGTTGTGGCAGGATCAGGATAAGGGCCAGGATGGCCGCCGCGAGCACTGCCGAAGCAAGCGGACGGCTGAAATCGAGCCCGCCCTTTGCGATCGGCTTGTCGAGGAAATCGCCTACGGCCGCGCCGAGCGGCCGGGTCAGGATGAACGCTGCCCAGAACAGGAATATCCAGCTTGCCTTCGTCCAGAAGTAGAGGCCAGCGAGTATCGCCAGCATCGCGCCGAAGATCGCTGCTGCGCCCAGATAGCCGAGGCCCCCGGTATCCGCTGTCCAGTCGCCGAGCGCCGTGCCGAGCGTCTGCGAAAAGGTGATGGTGAGCCAGTAGAACAGCTCCGCCTTGGGTTCCCGCACGGTATCGACCGAGATCGAGCCCAGGGTGCGATACCAGGCGAACAGGGACGCCAGCACGCATACGAACAGCAGGGTCGAACCTCCGGGATAACCGATGCCCAACGACCGTGTGGCGAAATCCGCCATCGTCGTTCCCGCGGTGGTCGATGCGATGATCGTCCCCCAATAGAGGAACGGGTGGAAGCGCGTCGCCGCTACCTGCCACCAGACCAGCGCAATCAACGCCGTCAGGAAGATCGCGGTGCCGACAAGATAGCCCAGGTTCATCGACATGCTGACGGTATCGCCAGCGGTTTCGCCGAGCGTCGTCGCCAGAATCTTGATGATCCAGAAGCCCAGCGTGATCGCCGGCACCTTGCTCAGGAGTTCGCGCCTGTCGCCGATCTTCATCATTTTTTCCCAACTGGTAGTTCGACGACAACCCCAAATCCGGGCGGCGCGAGCAGCGAAACCGTGCCCCGGTGCGCGGTCGCGACCGCAGCGACGAGTGCCAGCCCCAGGCCATGACCTTCCGACGATCGGCTACGTTCCGCGCGCGCGAACCGCTGGAACAGCCGGGACGCATCTTCGGGTGCTACACCGTGTCCATCATCGGCGACCGTTAAGCGAGCAATGGCGTCATCACGCTCCAGCTCGACGCGAACCGTCGTCCCAGGGGGGGTGTGGCGAAGCGCGTTGTCGAGGAGATTGGTGACAAGCTGTTGCAGCAGCCGTCGATCGCCCATCGTCCATATCGCGGGGGCTATCGCTGTGACGAGCAGATGGCCGCTTGCTTCCATATCGGGGCGGTAGGTGTCGACCAGTTCCTCAACCAGTTGATCCAGCGCCACGTCCTGAAAATGGGTGCGAGGTGACAATGCTTCCACCTCCGCAATGCGCAGCAATGCTCCGAAAATATCGAGCAGTTCGCGTGATTGTGCGGCAGCGGCCTCGATCGCTTGGCGTTTCTCGTCCACGTCCCGTGCCGATAGCGCTTCATCGAGCCGGTTATGCAGGCGGGTCAGCGGGGTGCGCAGGTCGTGGGCTACGTCGCTCGACACCTGGCGCAGGTTGTCCATCAGTCCGCCGATCCGGTCGAGCATCCGGTTGAGCGTCGCCGACACGCGATCGAATTCGTCACCCGCGCCGGTGAGCGGCATACGTCGCGCCAGATCGCCATCGATGATCGCGAGGGCGGTGCGGTCGATGTGCGCTAGGCGCGCGCGCGTCACCGCACCCACCAGCCAGGCCCCGCCGATACCGAGCAGCAGCATGACGCCGAATGCGCCCGCGAACAGCTTGAGCAGCGTCGCATCCATCTCGTCAATCACTTCGCGATCGGCCGCGACGACCAACCGGCTGTTGTCAGGCAATCGGGTGGTCAGGGCCTGTGCGATCCGGTGTTCGCCGTCCCGCCGGTGATGCAGAAATTCCAGATAACCCGGCACGGTAGGGGCGGTCGCGTCGAGCGACCCCGCGACACGGCGACCCACTGGGTCGACCAGCAGGTATTCCAGACTGGCGGTGCTTCGCGCCGCCTCGCGCCGACGGATTGCCATCGCAACGCCCGTAGGACCGTCGTCGCCTTCGTCGATCAGCGCGCGGGTTTCGATCGCGACCCGGTGATCGAGCTGGATCTCGAGCGCTTCATGCGTCACCTCATAGGCGACGACCCCGATGATAAGCGTCCCCAGCGCGAAGAGGGACGCGACGAGGGCGACAAGCCCGAAGGTGGATCGCCACGGGCGGGTCATCACGCGCCGCGGATCATGTAGCCAGCACCGCGCACGGTCTCGATCGCATCATCGTCGAACCCGGCGTTGAGCTTGGAGCGCAGGCGGCTTAAGTGCGTCTCGACGATGTTCGTCTTGGGGTCGAAATCGAAATCCCAGACCCGCTCCAGCAGCATCGTTCGCGTCATGACCCGGCGAGGATTGCGCATCAGCTCGGCGAGCAACGCGAACTCGCGCGGTTGCAGCACGATCCTACGGCCGTCGCGGGTAACGAAGCGTCGATGAAGATCCAGTTCGATCCCACCAATTACAAGCACGCTCGCCTCGGTCTGGGCAGCCGGACGCCGCCCGAGCGCATGAACACGCGCGGCAAGCTCGGAAAAGGCGAACGGCTTGACCAGATAATCGTCGGCACCGCCTTCCAGTCCTTCGACGCGATCAGCGATGCCACCCACGGCGGTGAGCATGAGGGCCGGTGTCATGTTGCCCGCCGCACGCAGCGCCTTGATAAGTGACAGTCCATCCAGACCAGGCAGCATCCGATCGACGATCAGCGCGTCGAATTGGTCCCCAGTCGCCTGAAACAGCCCGTCGCGACCATCGGTGCTGGTGACGACATGATGTCCCAATTCCGCAAGCCCGCGGGCCACGAAGCGGTTCGTCTCGTTATCATCTTCTACGATCAGGATTCGCATGGCTGCCCTTCTAGCCCGCCGGACCGTTCGTCTGCCATCCCCCACCCAGCGCCCGGAATAGCGCGACCTGGGATTGCGCCACGGTGAGATCGGACTGTGTTTGAGCGAGCGCGGCTTGCGCCCGCGCCCGCTCGGCATCGAACTGGATCAGCGAGGCGGCATCCCCAAGCCGAACACGGGCGGCTGCACGGCGGGCGTAAAGCGTAGATTGGATCCGCGCGGCATCGAGCGCGCGATTGCGGCGCACCTCGCCATCATAGACGGCGAGCGCGGTTTCGACTTCGCGCAATGCCCGCAATACCGCCACATCCCAGCCGGCGAGCGCCGCGCGTTCTGTTGCGCGGGCCTGTTCCAGTCGTGCTCGCGCTGGGGCCTGATTGGGGAAGGCCCAGCTTATCAGCGGTGAAGCCGTCGCGACGAAGCCACCCGTCAACAGCCCGACTGCACCACCCAGGTTCACGCGCGGGTAGAGATCGGCATGGGCGACCCCGATCCGCGCCGCGGCAGCGGCGAGGCGGCGTTCGGCTTCGCGAATATCGGGGCGACGCAGCAGTAGCGCCTGTCCTTCGCCCACGGGCACCGCCGCGCGGAGCTTCGGGGGCGCATTGCAGGCGATGTCGAACCCGCGCGCTTCAGCGGGGGGGCGGCCCTGCAAGGTTGCGATCCGGTACAGGGCATTCGCGCGCGCCGCCTCGAACGGGGCCAGCGTGGCGCGGGTGGATTCCAGCAGGCTGGCGGCCTGCGAGACTTCGAGCGGCGATACTTCGCCAGCGGCAAGCTGGTCACGTACCACGCCAACCGAGCGTTCCTGAACCGCGACAATCTCGCGCGAGACATTCGCCGCACGGGTCGCACCGCACAGATCGACATAGGCGAGCACCGTATCCGCCACGACCGCGACGCGCAGGGAGTCCAGCGCCGCAGCCTGAGCGTCAGCATCGGCCCCCGCCGCCAGCGTGCCCGAGCGCAGGCGGCCGAACAGGTCGATGTCCCAACTTGCGGTCAGGGCGAGATCGTAGTCGGTGGTCGGCACGTTCGATGACGCGCTTGGCTGCGTCGCGCTGTTGTCGATCGTGC
>TARA_R110000782_G_scaffold167129_3_pt1 | contig 32665 bp, 33 predicted proteins | sample TARA_R110000782 | Tara Oceans TARA_R110000782 (sample SAMEA4397859) | marine metagenome | biome: Polar Biome; feature: [SRF] surface water layer (ENVO:00010504); material: water (ENVO:00002006), including particulate matter (ENVO:01000060) such as... | depth 5 m | reverse complement strand
CCATTTGAACGCCTCGATGGCGTGATTAATGGGGCCTGACCCTAATTTTTTTCGTTCATTTCCGGTAAGCTGCACGAAACGCCCGCGCGAATTCCGCAAAACCGCCCTGCGCTATCGCATCGCGGATCTGCTGCATCAGGCGTTGGTAGAAATGGATATTATGCTGTGTCATCAGCATGGCTCCCAATATCTCCTTCGCCTTGACGAGGTGATGAAGATAGGCGCGGCTCCAGCCGGTGCAGGCAGGGCAATCGCAATCGGGATCAAGCGGTCCCATATCCTCGGCATATCGGGCGTTGCGGATATTGATCGGTCCCTGCGCGGTGAAGGCTTGCCCGTTCCGTCCCGATCGCGTCGGCAATACGCAATCGAACATGTCGATGCCGCGTTCCACGGCACCGACAATGTCATCGGGCTTGCCTACCCCCATCAGATAGCGGGGCTTGTCGGCGGGAAGCTGGTCGCAGGCGAAATCGAGCGTTGCGAACATAGCCTCCTGCCCCTCGCCCACCGCAAGCCCGCCGACCGCATAACCATCGAAACCGATATCCATCAGCTTTTGCGCAGAGATACCGCGCAGTTCTTCGTCGAGCGAACCCTGCTGGATACCGAACAATGCCGCCCGGTCCGCATGATCCCCTCCCGCATCGAATGCATCGCGCGAGCGCTTCGCCCAGCGCATCGAGCGCTCCATCGATGCCGCAGCCTCGTCGCGAGTGGCTCCATTCTTCGTGCACTCGTCGAAGGCCATCACAATGTCGCTGCCCAGCAGCCGCTGGATTTCCATCGAACGCTCTGGCGTAATGAGATGCTTCGATCCGTCGATATGGCTGGAAAAGGCGACGCCCTCTTCGCTCATCTTTGCAAGCGCCGAAAGACTCATCACCTGATAGCCACCACTGTCCGTCAATATCGGCCGGGCCCAGCCCATGAAACGATGCAGCCCGCCCAGCTTCGCTACCCGCTCCGCGCCGGGGCGCAGCATCAGATGATAAGTGTTGCCCAGGATGATATCGGCACCGCTCGCCCGCACTTCAGCGGGCCGCATCGCCTTCACGGTGGCGGCCGTCCCTACCGGCATGAAGGCAGGCGTGCGGATATCTCCACGCTGCATCGATATGGCGCCGGTGCGGGCCTTGCCGTCGGTCGCGGCGATGGAAAAGGAAAAACGGGGCCGGTTCATGCGCTCGGCCTCTAGAGAATTGTAAGAGGAATGTCAGCCCGCTTGATCTCGATCAGGCGATATGCCCCGGCAGAAAATGCAACAGCCCCGATGCCGGTCCGAAATTGTCGATACGGCGGTAACGCCCTACGAATTTCACACAATCCGCAGACATGCGCAGGGGCCAGCTTGTGCCATCACCCGATTGTAGCACAAGTGTCACAGACATTTCATCGTTGCGGCGCCGAATCATGGTCTGTTTGATAATTAACAAAGGTTAACAAAGTGATTCTGGTTCGTTGGTTCGAGTATGGCGACAGAGGGTCGTTGCAAAATCGCAACTTTCTTGGTCTGTTTCCTCCTAAATATGTGCTTTTGGTGCAACATTATAGTTAAAAAAGGGTTAACGACACCTTTTCCCGCCCGCGCAATATTGCTTCTCGGTCGCGGTCCATGCTCCCTGTGTACAGATGGTAAGGGATATATCGGGGGTTATATGGTCGATCGGATTCGCATGGAAGAAATGCACCGCGAATCAGATCGTGACGATGTGCCTGCCAAAGGGGCCGACACCATGACGTTGCCGATTGCCAATGGCTCGCAGGATCTGGGAAGTGATATCGATAGCGCGGCCGTGGCGCGCACGATCGCTCCCCCCTCCACGCCAGAAGTGCATTTTGGGCAATCGAAGCTGTTCGATCTCGGCCAGATCGACGTGCAGTGGGACCCCGATCTCGCTACGCTCTGGTCGTTCATCACCCCGCTAGACCGACCCAATTACAATCTGGGCCTGCTGCGCGACACGATGACATGGCAGATGGAAGCCAAGCGCCTGTTCGAGCATCGTGAAGCGGACCTCAAATATATGGTTCTCGGATCGCGCTTCCCCGGCGTGTTCAATCTGGGCGGCGATCTGGAAATGTTCGCACGCTGCATCGAAAACGAGGACCGCGAGACGTTGCGACAATATAGCCATCTGTGCGTCGATATCGTCGATCGCGTCTGGCACTGCAACGACATGCCCGTCGTCAATATCGGGCTGGCGCAGGGCGATGCGCTGGGCGGCGGGTTCGAGGCGCTGATGTGCTTTGATGTCATCATCGCGGAACGACAAGCCCGTTTCGGCCTGCCTGAGGTATTGTTCGGCCTGTTCCCCGGCATGGGCGCCTATTCCATTCTCGCGCGTAAACTGGGCCATGCGGTTGCGGAGCGCATGATCCTGTCCGGCAAAGTGCATAGCGCCGAGGAAATGTATGATATGGGCCTCATTACCCTGCTGGCCGATCCCGGCTGCGGCGAAGATGTCGCCCGCGATTACATCAAATCCAATATCGAACGACATGCCGGTCATGTCGGCGTCTACCGTGCCGGACGCCGGGTGAAACCGCTCGACCTCGCCGAATTGCGGGATATTGTCGATGGCTGGGTCGATACGGCGATGAAGCTCACCGAAAAAGACCTGAAAATGATGCGCCGTCTCGCAGCCGCCCAGACCCGCCTGCACCGGCGCTAACGGTTACACCAAGGCTCAGGCCCGGCGCGCCACCTCTTCACGCAGGTTCGAAGCCATAGCGTCGCCGATCGTAACATGACGCGTGATCATGTCGGTCGTTACCGCCACGCTTTGCGGTCTCGACATCAGATAGCCCTGAACATTGTGCAGACCGGCGTCGCGGGCATATTGCAGCTCTTCAATCTTTTCTATGCCTTCTGCCACTATTTCCATATCCAGCGATTTCGCCAGATGGACCACCGCTTCCACGATCGCCTGATCCGCCCGGCTGGCATTGATCCCGCTCATGAAGCTGCGATCGATCTTGATGCCGTCGAAGCTATAGCTGCGCAAATAGCTCAGCGAGGAATAGCCCGTGCCGAAATCATCAAGCACGAGCCGCAACCCGATCTTCTGCAACTCACGCAGCATCTGGTGCGTATGCCCATCTTCATTCAGGAAGATCGATTCCGTCACCTCCAGCTCCAGTCGCCGCGCGGGCAAACCGCTTTCCATCAATGCGGCAACCACCGTGCGCGGTAAGTCCCCCGATTTGAGGGAAGCGGGCGAGATATTGACCGCCACACGCACATCGTCGGGCCATTGGCTTGCAATGGCGCAGGCCTGACGGATCACCCATTGGGTGACCGGTTCGATCATGCCGGTGTTCTCGGCGATAGGAATAAATTCACCAGGCGTCACTGCGCCCAGCGTCGGGTGATCCCAGCGCAGCAGCGCCTCGCAAATGGCGATCCGCCCGCTTTCCACCTCGAAGATCGGCTGAAAATGGAGCTTCAGCTCATCCTGCTCGACAGCCCGGCGCAATCCTGTCTCAATCTCATGGATACGATGGAAGCCTTCCTTCATCGACCACGCAAAGCTCACCGCCTGATTGCGTCCACGTGCCTTGGCGCTGTAAAGCGCGAGATCGGCATGCTGCATCAGTTCTTCGCTATCACGGCCATCCTGTGGCCCCACCGCAATGCCGATCGATGCCGTCACGATCAGATTATGGGCGCCGACCTCCACGCCCGCCGCAAAAATCGCCAAAGCTTCTTCAGCAATGAGCTGCGCTGATGCCCGATCCGCCTCGGGGCATAGAATCACGAATTCATCACCGCCGAAGCGTGCGATATGCCCCCTGCCATCCAGCATTGCGGAAAGCCGCTCGACCACTGACCGCAACAGCGCGTCCCCGACAACATGACCGAGAGAATCGTTAATCTCCTTGAATCGGTCGAGATCCATCCACAGGATCGCCAGCGCGTCATGAGTCTTGTGATTGTTCTTGAAGAGATCGCTCAGGCGCTCCTGCATCGCCATGCGATTCTCTATACCGGTCAGGCTGTCATAACGCGCCAGCCGCTCAAACTTGGCGGCGAGCATGGATTTTTCCTGCTTGCCGCGCAGCGCCTCGACCACGATCCGATGCGTGGTGCGCGTAATCTCGGCCATGCCCAGCACCATCGCCACCAGCACGACGGCAAGCATGCGATAGCCGAAATGCCCCTCCAGCCACAGACCGACTGCGGTGGGCAACAAGGCCAGGCAGGTCTGACCGACCGCGATCTGGACACGGCCGGCATTGCGGCCTGCGATTCCGGCGGCATATCCCGTTGCCAGCGCAACGGGCAGAATATGGATGGCGGGATCATCGGAGCGCAACAGCGACATCAGGGCAAGAATGCCGAGCATGCCCGCATAGGCCCATGCACCCAGCTCATAAGCGAGTTCCCAACCGCGATGGGCCCGCGCCTTCTGGGTTTGCAGATGACGATAAAATATGACGGCGGATATGGTTCGCGCGATAGCGATGAGGCAGATGACAGCAGCGCAGCCGGTGAGAACCGGATCGTCCGCGCCGTGCGCGACGGCAATGCTCAGCAGGAATCCGGCGAACGCGCCAATGGCAAGAGATGTCGGAGAAGCATAGAGCGTTTCGACAAGCGCACGACGAATGTCGGCATCCTGTGCCGTTCGCCCTGAGGCCAACCCTGGCAATCTTGTCCAGAACCTACGCAAAACAGCGTCTCCACCACCAACCTCCGCATATGCCGGGATAGCCTTGCTATTTGGTTAAGAGGGCAGCAATTCATCTCATGATAGCCCCGGAAATCATGAAATTAGCCCGAACCGCTTACCAGTTGTTAACCGGACTGACCCAAAGAACCGACCAGAGGCAAATTACGCTGCGAACATTCGGTTCGACACCGGGAGAAAAATCACGATATCCCGCATTTCAGTATCGATTAACCATTTGATTTAAAATATTATTTGCATCCCTTCTGCAAAGGATCTGCCGAGCGACAAAAGGCAGGTGCAAGCCTCGTCGTTACCGCCAAAGCAGGCGCTCTCTTCCGCTTCGGTCGTCATCGGTGACCGAAGCCTTTCCATTTCCCGAAATGGAAAGGCGAAGGGCCGGAACCGCCCCACACAGGATCCGGCCCTTCAACACCTGCATCGGCCTGAAACGAGCAGCGTGCAGCCATTCCTGAGAAGGGATTACCCGTCCGGCAACAGGAGGCTGGCGTCGCCATAGCTATAGAAGCGATAGCCCTGCCCGATCGCATGAGCGTAGGCCGCTTTCATCCGTTCCAGCCCCATCAAGGCGCTGACCAACATGAACAGCGTAGAACGTGGCAGGTGGAAATTGGTCATCAGCCCGTCAATTGCGCGGAACTGATATCCGGGCGTGATGAAGATGCGGGTTTCTCCGGTCCAGGGCTGGATTTTCCCTCCCTCGTCCACCGCGCTTTCAAGAACGCGCAGGCTCGTCGTCCCCACCGCGATCACGCGCCCGCCCGCATCGCGCACCGCATTGAGCCGCATCGCCGTTTGCGCATCGATGCTGCCCCATTCGGCATGCATGCGATGCTCATCCGTATTCTGCGCCTTGACGGGAAGAAATGTCCCCGCCCCGACATGCAGCGTCACTGTCTCCATGCCGATGTCCGCATCGCGCAGCGCCCTTGTCAGCTCTGGCGTGAAATGCAGCGCCGCCGTCGGTGCCGCCACCGCCCCATCACGCGCCGCGAACATCGTCTGATAATCCTGCCGGTCGCGTTCGTCGATACCACGCTTGCTGGCGATATAGGGCGGCAACGGCATCGTTCCTATCCTATCCAACAGCGTTTCGACCGGCTCGCTCCCCGTAAAGCAGAATGTAAAACCGCCTTCCTCATCACGCGCCTCGGCAATCGCAGTAACGCCCTTACCGAAATCGACCTCGTCGCCCGCATGCAGCCTTTTGGCGTTGCGCACAAACGCCTGCCAGCGCCGCAGGTCGATCCGCTTGTGCAAGGTGGCGCCAATGCGTGCCTCCCCACGTCGCCCTTCGAGCTGCGCCGGAATCACCCGCGTATCGTTGAAGACGAGGCAATCGCCTGCTCGCAAAAGCGAAGGCAGATCGCGCACCCCTGCATCGCGCATCGTGCCGCCATCGAGCACCAGCATCCGTGCGGCATCGCGCGGCTCGACGGGGCGCAAGGCTATCCGTTCCGCCGACAGCTCGAAATCGAAAAGAGCGACGTCCATGGCTCAGCCCGCATCCGTGCCGGACGATGCTCTAATTGGCGGCGGCTTCCATATGCGCATTGACAATCGCCGTCGGGTTGGCGGGCGGTTCGCCTTTTTCGATGGCATCGACATATTGCATGCCTTCGATCACCCGGCCGACCACCGTATATTTATGGTCGAGCTGCATGCGCGGAAAAAGCATGATGAAAAACTGGCTGTTGGCGCTGTCTTCCGATGCGGCCCGCGCCATCGACACCGTGCCGCGCACATGCGGCAGGTCGTTGAATTCGGCTTTGAGGTCGGGCAAGTCGGAGCCACCCGTGCCATCGCCCTTGGGATCGCCACCCTGCGCCATGAACCCGTCGATCACCCGGTGGAAAATGAGGCCGTTGTAAAAGCCGCGATTGGTCAGCGTCTCGATCCGCTCGACACTGGCGGGCGCAACATCAGGACGTAGCTGGATACGCACAGTGCCGCCATTGGCAAGCTGCAACACCCAGACATGGGCCGGATCGAGCGGGATCATCGCGGGCGGCGTCTTTACCGGTCCCGCCTTGCGCAGCTCTTCGGCCTGTTCCGCGGCCTTGACGGCCCGCGCCGCTTTCTCAAACTCCTCGGCCTGCCCCTTGCCGCCTTGCGCATAGGCAGTGCCCATACCGGCCACGCCTGCTATCAGCAGCAACGCGAGAAGCGAACGAAAAAGCGTCTTGAACGTCATGGAAAATCTCTCCAGGTGCGAATCTTTGGCGTGGTTATGCGCGATAACGGGGGGATGCTGAACCGCAAATGATTATCCCGTTCCTTTTTGACCGATCTCTTTCACGCGAGCGACCACCTCTTGGCACACCTGCGAGCTGACAAAGCGGTCAATAGGTCCGCCATACAGAGCGATTTCCTTGACGAGCCGTGACGCGATAGGTTGCAAAGACACGTCCGCCATCAGGAATACCGTTTCGATTGCATCGTTGATCTGCTGATTCATCCCCGCCATCTGATATTCATATTCGAAGTCGGCAACCGCCCGCAGTCCGCGAATGATGACACTTGCGCCTTGCTGTGACGCAAACGCCATCAATAACGCATCGAATGCCACCACCTCGATTTCCGCATCGATTGCGGTGCATTCCCGGCGCACCATCTCCAACCGTTCCTCCACCGAAAACATGGGAGATTTGCTGGGATTGGTCGTCACCCCGATAATCAGGCGATCCACCAGCTTTGCCCCGCGCCTGATGATATCCATGTGACCCAATGTGATCGGGTCAAAGGTGCCGGGGTAAACCCCGGTCCGAATTGCGCTCATGGTTCAGCGATCCCTTTCGATGACATATTCGGCAATGGCGCGCAGCAGGTCGGCGCGCGTATCATAACCGTGCAAATGCGCCTTGCCCTGTTCGACCAGCATATGCGCCTGTTGCCTGGCGCGCTCGACCCCCAACAAGGAAACGAAGGTTTGCTTCCCCGCTTCGGCATCCTTGCCGAGCGCCTTGCCCGCCAGCGCGGCATCGCCTTCGACATCGAGCAAATCGTCGGCGATCTGGAAAGCGAGGCCGATGTCGCGCGCATAGCCTCGCAGACCCTTGCGCGCTTCAGGCGGGACATGCCCCATGATCGCGGCGGCTTCCACGCAGAAACCGATGATCGCGCCCGTCTTGAGCTGCTGCAATCGCGTCACCGTCGACAAGTCGAAGGATTGCGTCTCTGCGGCAATATCCATCATCTGCCCGCCTGCCATGCCATTGGGGCCGCTCGCCTGCGCCAGCGCGCGCACCAGCTCGCACCGGATGAAGGGATCGGGATGGGTAGCTTCGTCCGCCAGGATGCCAAAGGCGAGATCGTGCAGGCAATCTCCCGCAAGGATCGCGCTGGCTTCATCGAAAGCGCGATGCACGGTCGGCTTGCCCCGCCGCATATCATCATCGTCCATCGCCGGCAGGTCGTCATGCACCAGCGAATAGACATGGATGCATTCGACGGCGAGGCCAACACGGATCACATGCTGTGGGTCGAGATGGAAAAGATCGCCCGTCGCCTTCACCAGCAGCGGGCGCAACCTTTTGCCGCCGCCAATCGCGGCATGGCGCATGGCTTCATACAGACGGCGTCGCGGATCGTCCGGCTGCGCCAGCAACAAGTCGAACGCATGATCGATATCGCGCGCCATTTCCTGCATGGCCGCATGCAGCTTGCTGCTGCCGATTGTCGCTACTCCGCCATCCGCCATTTCCGGCTCAAATCGCGCTGAAGGGCTGGACGCCGCCGGGTACGCCGGAAGCATCCCCGGAAGGGTTCATGGTCAATTTTTCGATCCGCGCCTCGGCATCCGCCAGCCGTTTCTGGCATTGCGCCCGCAATGTCTCGCCACGCGCATAAAGAGCGATTGAGGCATCGAGCGCCACATCGCCGCGCTCCAGTTGCTGCACGATCGTTTCCAGTTCCCTCAAGGCATCCTCGAAAGACAAGGTTTCGGGTGGAATATCCGACATATTCTGTTTCTGTGTCTCCGCCATCGCAATAGCTTTGGCGACGGGCGATCCCCCGGTCAAGCCCCGGCTCACATCCGCCATGGTTCAATGCGGCCGGGCATGTTTGATATGTCGTTCACTGAAATGTAAGATACACCATCTAGGGGCCACTGAAATAAGACTGAAATAAGAACGCAATCGACGGCATCGCGCGGAAATGTGCATAATTTTCGTGGCTCCGGCACCGAAATGCGTATTAACCATTGACGTAAATGTTGCATCTGCACATAGAGAGCCCGCTATGAAAATTAACCTTTCCCTCATCGCCCTCCCCGCCGCGCTGCTTGTCAGCGCCTGTAACAACGACAATCCGGAAGTGATCGACCGCACACCGCAGGATCCGATGGCCGACCAGCTCGGCAATGCTACGCCTGTCGAGCTGCCGCCGATGGTCAAGCAGAGCGAAACCTTCCGTTGCAAGGATAACTCGCTGATCTTCGTCGATTATATGTCCGACGACAAGACCGTGCATCTGCGTATCGACAAGAAGGAAGGCGCGCCTGTCATCCTGAAAGCAGAAGAGCCGGGCCAGCCATTCACGGCAGAGGGCGGCTATTCGATTACCGGTCCCGCCGACACCATCACCGCTTCGCTGCCGGGTAAGGGCTCGCAAAGCTGCAAATCCTGACCTTTACCTAATTTTCCCATTTTCCATTTTCCATTTTCTATCGGGCCGGATGCCATATCATCCGGCCCAAATTATTAGCGGACAGGGCGCAAAAGCAGTTTCCTCCACGCGGCAAAATCTCTATGGCGCTGGCCATGACCGATACAGCTACCGCTTCCGCCTCCATCACCCCCGACATTGTTGCCGAGCATGGCCTCAACGAAGAGGAATATGCGCGTATATTGAACGCGCTGGGCCGGGAACCGAACCTCACCGAACTCGGTATCTTCTCGGTCATGTGGTCCGAGCATTGCAGTTATAAAAGCTCGCGCATCCACCTGAAAAAACTTCCCACCGAAGGGCCGCAGGTCATTTGCGGCCCCGGCGAAAATGCGGGCGTGGTCGATATTGGCGATGGGCAGGCGGCGATCTTCAAGATGGAGAGCCACAACCACCCCAGCTATATCGAACCCTATCAGGGCGCGGCGACCGGCGTGGGCGGCATATTGCGCGACGTGTTCACCATGGGCGCGCGTCCCATCGCCAATATGAACGCGCTGCGCTTTGGGCGCCCGGACCATCCGAAGATGCGCCATCTCATCAGCGGTGTCGTGCGCGGCATCGGCGGCTATGGCAACTGCGTCGGCGTGCCGACCGTCGGTGGCGAGGTGAACTTTCACCCGGCCTATGACGGCAACATCCTCGTCAATGCAATGACGGTGGGCATAGCCGATACCGACAAGATATTCTATTCGGCGGCCAGCGGCGTCGGCAACCCGATCGTTTATGTCGGGTCCAAGACGGGGCGCGACGGCATCCACGGTGCCACCATGGCGTCGGCCGATTTCGGCGAGGACAGCGAAGAGAAGCGCCCGACCGTGCAGGTTGGCGACCCGTTCACTGAAAAGCTGCTGATCGAGGCCTGCCTCGAACTGATGGCATCGGACGCCATCGTCGCCATTCAGGACATGGGCGCGGCGGGCCTCACCAGCTCCAGCGTCGAAATGGCGTCGAAGGGCGGCGTCGGCCTGTTGCTCGACATGGACAAGGTGCCGCAGCGCGAAACCGGCATGACGGCTTACGAGATGATGCTCTCCGAAAGTCAGGAGCGCATGCTGATGGTACTCAAGCCCGGCAAGGAAGATTTCGCGAAAGCCATCTTCCACAAATGGGAGCTGGATTTCGCCGTCATCGGCGAGGTGACCGATACCGGTCGCATGGTGCTCGTGCATCATGGCGAGACGGTATGCGATATCCCGCTCGGCCCGCTGGCCGACGACGCGCCGCTTTACGACCGCCCGCATGTGCCGACGCCCAAGCGCGCACCGCTTGCCGATGTGCCCGAATGCGCGGACATGGGCGCGGACCTGCTTACGCTCATGGCATCGCCCGACATCGCGTCGCGTCGCTGGATCTGGGAGCAATATGATCACAAGGTCGGCGCGGACACGGTGCAGGCGCCCGGCGGCGATGCGGCCGTGGTGCGCGTCCACGGCACCAACAAGGCGATCGCGATCAGCACCGATTGCACCCCCCGCTATTGCTTTGCCGATCCGGTCGAAGGTGGTAAGCAGGCCATTGCCGAATGTTGGCGCAATATCACGGCGGTCGGCGCAAAACCGCTTGCCGTTACCAACTGTCTTAACTTCGCCAACCCACAGCGTCCGGAAATCATGGGGCAGTTCGTCGGATGCCTTGAAGGCATGGGCGACGCCTGCCGTGCGCTCGATTTCCCGATCGTGAGCGGCAATGTGTCGCTTTACAATGAAAGCAAGGCGACGGGCGGTGGATCAGCGATTTTGCCAACCCCCGCCATCGGCGGCATCGGCCTGCTTGCCGACTGGACGAAAAATGCGACTATCGCCTTCAAGGAAGCGGGCGACATCATTCTTGCCGTCGGTGCATGGAAGGGCCATCTGGGGCAAAGCATCTGGCTGCGCGAATGTCATGGCCGCGAGGATGGGCCGCCGCCGCCGGTCGATCTCGCCGCAGAGCGCGCCACCGGCAATTTCATCCGCGCCCACATCGAAAGCGGCGCGATCACGGCCTGCCACGATGTCTCGGACGGCGGCATCGCGGTTGCGGTCGCGGAAATGGCGCTCGCAGGCAATATCGGCGCGATGATTCAGGCGCATGACCCGGATGCGCCCTTCGCCGACCCTCGCGCCTTCTTCGCCGAGGATCAGGGCATTTATATCGTCACCGTCCATGATGCCGCGCTCGCCAATTTCCTTGCCGAAGCGGATACGGCAGGCGTCCCGGTTCACCCCATTGGCCGCACTTGCGCCAATCGTCTGATCTTCGAGCTGGCGGACAGCGACCATGCCATCACCCTCGCCGACCTGCGCGCAGCGCATGAAGGCTTTTTCCCGAAGCTGATGGACGGGGAAGTCTGAGGAGCAATCACCCACGCCGAAATAGGAACGCTATCGCCAATCGCTCGCGCCTGACAAGCGGGTCATTGCGTTTTACAAGCCGCCGCCCAGCCGCGTCACCCGGCAATAGGCAACGTGATAGGTACACAGCCCTCCGGCTTCGTCAAAGGCATGCATCACCTTGCGGAGCTGTCCGGCGGTGAGCGGTGCGCGCCCTTCGATCGGCACAGTCGCGCCTATCCCTTTCAGATGTGCAAGCAATCCGCGCGCTCCGCCAAAGTCATGCGGATAGTCTTCCTCGAACAAAAACGCATCGGCATGGCGCGCGAGCATGGAGCGCAGTTCCTCGACCGATGGATATAAGGGCGTCCCCGCCTCCAGCCCGCATATCTCATGCGCGGCGCGCCATTCGTGGAAACTGCGCTCCGCCATGGTTGCAAACATCATGCTGCCGCCAGGACGCAGAAGGCCAGTCAGCCGATCCAGTGCGCGCGGCAAATCGGTAAACCACTGAAAAGCAAGGCTGGACGCGATAAGATCGAACCAGGGTGCGTCAAAATCCGGCGCTTCGCCATCCATTACCAGAAACTGCGCGCCGGTATCGCCGCCCTGTTGGGCAATGGCCAGCATCTCGGGCGAAATATCGGTCGCTACAATCTCCGCATCGGGCAACAGGGTGCGCAAATGCCGGGTCAGCATGCCCGTACCGCAGCCGATTTCCAATATGCGGAGCCGCTCACCCCTAATCGTCCGGTCCCGCGGATGCTGTTGTCGCAGCAAACCGGCCAGTGTCGCCGCGACGATGCGCTGAACGCCCGCATGCTCGTCATAATGCGGCGCGGCCGAGCCGAAAGCCTTGCTGATCCGTTGCGTGCGGGACGTGTTCATGACACATGGCCCTATTCGCATTTGTGCCAGAGGTGAAGTGCCATCATGCCCAATTCTGCCTTGTCCGCGACGTCTTCCCAAGGCCGCAACCGCCCGATGGACATGGCCCGCGGTTTCGCCGTGATGGGTATAGTGTTGATGAACATCATCGCCTTCTCTATGCCCGAAGCGGCCTATTTCAATCCGGATGCATGGGGCGGACAGACGCTGCCCGACCGGATCGTCTGGGCGATCAGCTTCATCCTTGTCGACGGCAAGATGCGAGCCCTGTTCTCGTTGCTCTTCGGCGCCAGCATGCTGTTGCTGATGGATCGCACGGAAATGGCGGGCGGCAATGGCCAGCATCGCCATATCGTGCGCTGCTTCTGGCTCGCGCTGATCGGCCTCGCCCATTATCTGCTGCTCTGGTGGGGCGATATATTGATGCTCTATGCCGTGGTCGGCCTGTTGGCGATGCATTTCGCCGGGAAACAACCGCTGGCGCTGGTAAAATGCGCCTTTCTCGCCTTTGCGGTCCATTTCGTCATCATCAGCCTGTTGATGCTGTCGGTCTACAGCACGCAGCGCGCCGCCGCTGCGCCGGATGCCAGTAGAGCGGACATCACCCATGCGGCGCACATGCTCGACAGCATGGGACGCCCCGGCAGCGACGCGATCGACAGGGAAATAGACCTATATCGCGGCGACTGGAGCGGCATGGTCGATGAAAAGGCGGCGGAGTTCGTAGGCTGGAGCCTTTCCGGCCTCCAATATATGGGCCTTGATACGCTGGGCTTCATGCTGCTCGGCATGGCGATGCTCAAAAGCGGATTCCTGACGGGCGCATGGTCGCGGGAACAGTATCTCGGCACCGCGCGCCATTGTTTTCTGATCGCCATTCCGCCGATGGCCACCCTTGCCGTTTGGGCATGGAGCAGCGGCTTCGATACGGTAACGACGTTCGGTGCGGTTTTCGCATGGTCCTTTCCGTTCCGCATACCGATGACCGTCGGCTTCGCGGCGATCATCCTCGCGGCTGTGACGCGAGGCGAGCCGGGCGCCTTCCTGCTTTGCGTCGAAGCGGCGGGGCGCATGTCGCTCAGCAATTATCTCGGCACCAGCCTGTTGATGACCGCGCTTTTCTATGGCTGGGGGCTGAGCCTGTTCGCCTCGGTGCCACGCGCGCAGGTCTATCTGGTCATCCCCTGTCTGTGGGCGCTTATGCTGCTATGGTCGCGGCCGTGGCTGACGCATTTCCGATACGGTCCCGCCGAGTGGCTATGGCGCAGCCTGACGTTGGGCAGGCCGCAGCCTTTGCGGCGCCTGTCGGAAATCAGCCGCGCGTAAGACCGCTGAGCGAAGAAACAGGCACTTTCCGGCCAAAACCAAGTGGTTTGCGCTGGGCCACTATCGGATCGCTATGCGCTTCCAGCTCGGCCAATGTGCGGGTGAAACATATACGCAGGTCCGCAATATCGCCCACCATATCTTCCGGACCAGTGCGCAGTTCGACGCAGCGCCGCGCCGTCATCTCTATGCGCTCGGCCAGATCGCCCAACGCCTTCGAACCGAATTGCCGAGATTCCCCCTTCAGCGTGTGCGCGGGAACGACCAGCGCGGCAGAATTGCGCGCGCGCATCGCCGCCTCGATCTGCTCGACGGATTTGATGCCATCTTCGCGGAAATAGCCCAATATGCGCACAAAGCTCGTGCCAAGCTGGGCACGCGCCTGCTCATATTCCCGGCTGTTGATCAGATCCGCATCCATGCCGGCCCCGTGTTCAGTATCGCAAAATAGCAGGGTGACACTATGGATGACTGGTAAATTTAGGGTTAGCGGCTGGTAAATATGATCGCTCAGCGGGCCAGGAAAAAGCGGCCTTCTTCCCTCTTTTCAAATATCCAGCCATGTTCCTGCGCAAGCGCTTCCAGTTCCCCGGGCGCAATCGGATCATCCGCGCGGATCAGGATCGCTTCATGTTCGCGCATTGCGCGGGCAGCGCGCAAGGCGGGCCAGGGGCAGCGCATGCCGCGCGCATCCACTTCAAATTGCACACCCGTTTTCACAGTTATTTGCCGAACGGATTTTTGGGCGATCGCAGCATGAGGCGCACCGGCACGGCGCCGAAGCCGAGATCGCGGCGGATGCCGTTGACGAGATAGCGCTGATAGCTTTCGGGCAGCATGTCGAGCCGCGTGCCGAACAGCACGAAGCCGGGCGGACGCGTCTTGGCCTGCGTCAAATAGCGCAATTTTATGCGCTTACCGCCCGGTGCGGGAGGCGGATTGGTCTCTAAGGCGCTTTCAAACCAGCGGTTGAGCACACCGGTAGACACACGATGCGACCACACGCGGCGCACCTCGAACGCGGCGGCGAGCAGATCGTCGATGCCCTTGCCGGTCGCGCCCGACAAGGTGAGCAGCGGCACGCCCTTGACCTGCGCCAGCCCTTCGTCGAGCGCCTTGCGGATGCCCTGATAGAGCGACGAGCCGTTTTCCGACACATCCCATTTGTTGATCGCAATGATGAGCGCGCGGCCTTCCTGCAACACCTTGTCGGCGATACGCAGATCCTGCGCCTCCAGCCCCAAAGTGGCGTCGAGCAGCAGCACCACGACCTCGGCGAAATCGACCGCATGCAGGCCGTCCGCGACGGCGAGCTTCTCGAGCTTGTCCTGCACCTTGGCGCGCTTGCGCATGCCCGCCGTGTCGATGAGGCGCACGGTGCGTTCGCGTCCCTCTTTATCCTGCCATTGGTAATCGATGGCGATGCTGTCGCGGGTGATTCCTGCTTCCGGGCCGGTGATGAGGCGGTCCTCGCCAATGATGCGGTTGATGAGCGTCGATTTGCCCGCATTGGGCCGCCCGACAATGGCGAGCTTCAGCGGCGCGGCGTCGAGCGCTTCCTCGTCATCGAGATCGATTGCGGCATCGTCCGCCGCCAGCCCCGCCGCCGCGATTTCCGCCTGCGCCTTTTCGACATGCGGTAACAGCGCCTGAAACAGATCGGCCAGCCCCTGCCCATGTTCAGCGGAAATCGCTATCGGCTCGTCCAGCCCCAGCGACCATGCTTCGAGCAAGCCGTCCTCGGCCGCCTTGCCCTCCGCCTTGTTGCCCGCGAGGATCACCGGCGTATCGCTGCCGCGCAGCCAGCGGGCGATTTCCTCGTCGAGCGGGGTCAACCCCGCGCGCGCATCGAACAGGAACAGCGCGACATCGGCGCTCTGCACCGCCGCTTCGGTCTGGCGGCGCATGCGGCCGGGCAGGCTCTGGGGGTCTTCATCCTCATAACCGGCGGTATCGACGATGCGGAAATGCAGGCCCAAAAGATGCGCCTCGCCCTCGCGCCGGTCGCGCGTGACGCCGGGCTGATCGTCGACCAGCGCGAGCCGTTTGCCGACAAGACGATTGAACAGCGTCGATTTGCCGACATTGGGTCGCCCGATAATAGCAACAGTGGGCAGCATTTCGGCCCGGTCCTTCCTCGACAAAAGCGATTTCGAGCCGGACGGAATCATCCGGCGACCCGGAAATCGCGATCATATAATCAATAGGGCATCGGCTCTTTCAAGCTGATGCTGTTCCTCAGCGATAGGCGATCAGGCGACCGTCATCGGACAGGATATAAAGCATGTTATTGGCGACGACCGGGCTCAGCGACATGCGACGATCGAGATCGTCGCTCGTCTGGACCGATCCATCAGCCGGATTGATATAGAGCAGATCGCCCTGCGTCGAAACCAGAATGAGACGTCCGCCAGCCGCCACCGGCCCGGTCCAGCGCACCGCGCCCTTGCGATCCTTCTCGTCTTTCCAGCGCTTCAACTGGCTGATCCAGCGCACCTTGCCCGATGCGCGAGACACACAGAACAGCTTCGCATCGTTAGTGATGAAAAACACCCAGTCGCCCACCACCGCCGGGGTGGAAATCCCCGCGACATTGATTTCCCACAGACGCTGGCCGGAGACCAGCTCATAGGACGCCATGCGCCCGCCCTGCCCGATGGCAAAGACGCGGCCGCGATCGATCACCGGATCGGCATCGATGTCGGCCAGCGCGGCCACGGACGTCGAGATGCTGGTGCGCGACAAGGCATCGCCCCAGAGATTACGTCCGTTTTCATAGCGATAGGCGGTCAGCTCGCCCGAACTGAACCCGGCGATCACGGTGCCCTGCGCTGCGGCGGGTGCTGCCACACCGAATACGCCGGTCGTCTCCAGCGTGCCGCTGTCGCTCCACTGCTGCTCGCCGGTTATCTGATCGAGCGCATAGATCTGGTTGTCCTGACTCATCACGTAAAGCTGGCCATTGGCGAGCGTGGGGGAACCGCGCAGCGGGCCGCCGGGGCGCTTCTTCCAGACAATCTGGCCGTTCGCCGCATCGAGCGCCGCCACGTCGCCTACGCCCGTGGTGACGAACACCCGGTCGCCCAACACGGAAGCGCCGCCACCGAACAGCGAGCGGCCATTGCCTTCCGAAGGCATCGCAGTCTGCCACAGGCGCGATCCGGTCTGTGCGTTCATGGCGATCACGCGCGCATCAGCGTCGATCACATAAAGCTTGCCGTCGGCGATTACGGGCGCGGCGGCAAGGCGCGCGCGATTGGTGCTGCCCGCGATGGAAACCGACCAGACCTGCGAAGGGGAAGCGCCAAGCGCGACATTGCCCATCAGCTTTGCCGAATTGCCGCCGGGCTGCGCCCAGTCATTGTTGACATAGGGCGCGGGCAGATCGACCGGAACGACCGCCAGCGCGGGATCGACTTCGGCGCTTTGTTCGGTGTTGAGGATCGACACGCGATCGCCGACCACCGGCGTTTTCGGCCCTTTGTTCTTGCCGCCGCCGATAATGCCGCACGCGCCAAGCGCGACGATCAGCCCCCCCAGCACAACCATGCGCGCCGTGCGCGAAATCGCTTCCTTCGTCCGTGCCTGCATTGCCGCCGTCATCCTCATTGTGCCTTATCCTGCTCGATACCCTGCGCAGCCGTTCCGCTTTCGGTATCGACCGCATCCACCCCCAATAGTCCTGCCATCTGTCGCGCGCGTGAACGGATCGTTTCGGGTACTTGCCCGTCTTTGGCGACAGCGGCGAAAATCGGCCCGGCGAGATCGGGCTTGCGCATCTTCATATAGGCGATGGCGGTCATTTCGCCGGCGCTGCCGAACCAGGGGGCCCCTTCTATCGCCAGCGGCTTGAGCCGGTCGACCACCTGTTGCGGCGTCAGCTCATCGAAGCTGAGGGCAATCTGCCGGATGGTGCCGAGATCCCGATAGGGCTGGGCGAGATCCGTGTTGGCGGATATGTCGCCATATAGTTTCGCCGCCGCCTTGGTATCGCCCTTTTGCGCCGTCATCGCCGCCTTGGCGAGCAGCGCCATCGCGCGATAACCCGGCTGGTCCGCATCGTTCAGCGCCGCGAGCTTGTCGGCATCGGGCGTACCGCCCCTCGATATCGCATCCAGCACGTCCTGCGCCTGTTCGGCCACTTCGCCCGATGCCTGTTTGCTGTTATGGCTCCAATAGAGCCAGCCGCCAAAGGCCGCCAATCCCAGCAGGATCGCGCCAACTATGACAAGCCCGAAGCGGTTCCAGAAACCGAGCAGCCGGTCTTGCCGCACGGCATCGTCGACCTCGCGGAGCAGGGCTTGATTGGGGGACGGCGTTTCGGCCAAGGCTAGTCTCCAAAAGGGACGGAAATACGATAATACAGACAGGCTGGCGCGGACCTTAGCGAGCGGCCCGTGGCAAGCAAGTCACTTTTTCGGCTGATAGAGCTGCTCTTCTCCCGGAAAGGAGCGGGCGCGCACTTCCGCCGCATAGGTCGCCGCGGTATCGGAAATCAGCGTCGCCATGTCGGCATAGCGTTTAACGAAACGCGGAACGCGCTCGAACATGCCCAGCATATCTTCCGCCACCAGCACCTGCCCGTCGCATTGCGCCGATGCGCCGATGCCGATGGTGGGGATATCGAGCGCCTGCGTGAGCGCGATGGCGATCGGTTCCAACACCCCCTCGATCACCACCGCGAAAGCGCCCGCCTGCGCCACGGCGACGCCATCGCCAATAATCTTGTCATGCTCTTCCTGTGTTTTTCCGCGCGCACCATAGCCGCCCAGCGTGTTGACCGCCTGCGGCGTCAGGCCGACATGGGCGCAGACCGGGATTCCCCGTGCGGTGAGGAAGGCAATCGTTTCGGCCATCGCCTCGCCGCCTTCGAGCTTCACCCCCGCGCAGCCGGTTTCCTTGAGGATACGCGAGGCGCTTTCGAACGCCTGTGCGGGCGATGCTTCATAGCTGCCGAACGGCATATCGACGATGACGACGCTGTGATAGCTGCCGCGCACGACGGCGGCACCATGCGCGCACATCATCTCCAGGCTGACCGGCACGGTCGAGGGCAGACCGTAGATCACCTGCCCCAGCGAATCGCCCACCAGCAGCATGTCGCAATGCGGATCGAGCAATTGCGCCTGACGCGCTGTATAGGCGGTGAGCACCACCAGCGGCTCCTGCGTCCTGCCTTCGGACTTGTGCCGCTGGATCGCAGGCACGGTGAGGCGTTTCAGGGGCGCAGGCGTCGGATTGGCGCGGCTGGTCGAGGTGTCGAGTGTGAAGGTCGTAGACATAGGCCCCCTACTAGCGCCCCTTGGAGCAAAGAGCCAGTAGGGTAGATGCCGCTAGCTATCCGCATCCTCGGCAACGAGAAACGTCTCGGCAAGGCTGATGCCGTCCAGCACTTTCGCGGTTTCATCGCGCACGCGCAGCATGACCCGGTGCAACCGGCATTCCTCCTCCGGCAGGCAATTCTTGCACTGTTCATGCGCAAAACGACTCGCGCAAGGCGTCAGAGCGAGCGATCCGCGCGTGAGCCGCACGATATCGCCATAGCTGATGTCGACGGGGGCAAGCGCCAGCCAATAGCCGCCATCGCGCCCGCGCTGCGTTTCCACCAGCCCTTCGCGCGACAGCTCGGACAGGATCACCGTCAGGAATTTCGACGGTATTTTCTGCGTCTCGGCAATGTTGGCGAGCGGGATCGGCCCCTCGCCGACATGATCCGCGAGATGTTGCAGCGCACGAATGGCATAGCGGGTCTTTTGCGACAGCATGAAAGCACCATCGCGGCTCTTTCCGGTAATTTCAACCTTTTCAGTCAGGAAAAAGCGGCGGCATAGGTTTCCGGTTTGAAACCAACGATATACCGGCCGTTCATATCAAGCACCGGGCGCTTTATCATCGACGGATTGGCGAGCATCAGGGCTATCGCCTTGTCGGCATCGAGACCCTGCTTGTCGGCATCCGGCAGCGCGCGAAATGTCGTGCCCGCCTTGTTGAGCAGCACCTCCCAGCCCAGCGCGTTCACCCAGCCGCGCAGCCGCGCGTCATCGATGCCGGCCTTCTTGTAATCGTGAAAGCCATATTCGACGCCCCGCTCGTTCAGCCAGCTGCGCGCTTTCTTGATCGTGTCGCAATTGGGGATGCCATACAGCATGGGGGCAGCGGACATGGGAACCTCGCAGGAAGGGAATCGGAAAGAACAGGCCGCTCACCTAGCCGCAAAAGACAGGTTCAATCAATTGTCAGCCGATCGATCGGCTGCTAGATGCCGAACATGGATAATTGCTCAACCTGTGTCGTCCGCAACCGCGCCATTTGCGCGGCGCTGGATATGGACGAGATCGCGCTGCTCGGCAAAATGGGACGGCAGCACCGGATGGTGGCCGGACAGACGCTGATCTGGGAGGGCGAGGATTCGCTGCTCGTCGCCAATGTGATCGACGGTGTGCTCAAGCTGTCCACCTCGCTCGCGGATGGACGCGAGCAGATTGTCGGCGTCGTCTACCCTGCGGATTTCATCGGCCGCCCTTTTGGCGCGCGCACGCAATATAATGTAACCGCGCTTACAGACGCCCATATATGCAGCTTTTCCAGCGGCGATTTCGACCGTTTCGCGCGCGAGCATCCGCAACTGGAGCACAAGCTGCTCGAACGCACGCTTGCGGAACTCGATCGCACCCGGCGCTGGCTGTTGCTGCTCGGACGTATGACCGCGTCGGAAAAGATCGCCAATTTCCTGCTCGACATGTCGGAGCGGCTGGTGCGCCCCGATTGCGGTCAGGACGGCCCGATGGATGCGTTCGACCTGCCCTTCGGCCGCCAGCAGATCGCCGACATTCTGGGCCTGACCATCGAAACGGTGAGCCGCCGCCTCAATGATTTCAAGGCGCAGGGCATTATTGCCGTGCCGTCGCGCAGGCGCATCGAAATAGTCGATCGCGCAGCATTGACCGAAATTGCAGCAAACGCTTCGCAATAACGACAAGTATCAGGATAAATACAGCAATCCTGTTTTGTTGATTAGCGTCAAAGAAAACCTAGTTCAGGTCGACTACCCGCCCCTCATCCACTATCATTCCAATGTGGATAATAACGGGGTAGAAACATGCAATCACTCGTTCTGCGCGCAGGAAGCTGGCTAGGCATCGCCCTTCTAGCGTTTTTCGCATTGGCCTTCAGTGCCGATACCGGCTTCGCCGTCCATATGGGCATCGTCATGATCGCGGCGCTGATCGTTATGTCGGCGACGATGCGATCCGCCGATTATGGCGCCATTGCGCGCGGGATATTCCGCATGCCCGTCGATCAAGGGCGCTATGACGACGATCCGGTCCGCTGGGGCGTTATCGCCACCGTCTTCTGGGGCGTGACGGGCTTTCTCGTCGGGCTGGTCATTGCGCTGCAACTCGCTTTTCCCCTGCTCAATCTGGACCTCGAATGGACGACATTCGGGCGGCTGCGGCCCTTGCATACCTCCGCAGTTATCTTCGCATTCGGCGGCAATGCGCTGATCGCAACGAGCTTTTATGTCGTGCAGCGCACCTGCCGCGCGCGCCTCGCCTTTCCCAGCCTCGCCCGCTTCGTCTTCTGGGGCTATCAGCTCTTCATCGTGCTCGCCGCCACCGGCTATGTCATGGGCATTACTGAGGCGCGCGAATATGCCGAGCCGGAATGGTATGTCGATCTGTGGCTCACTGTCGTCTGGGTCGCCTATCTCGCGGTGTTCGTCGGCACGATCGTCAAGCGCACCGAACCGCATATCTATGTGGCGAACTGGTTTTACCTCAGCTTCATCCTGACCATCGCCATGTTGCACATCGTCAACAATCTGACGGTGCCGGTGAGCTGGCTGGGTTCGAAAAGCTACAGCGCCTTTTCCGGTGTGCAGGATGCGCTGACGCAATGGTGGTATGGTCATAATGCGGTCGGCTTCTTCCTCACCGCAGGCTTCCTCGCCATGATGTATTATTTCGTGCCGAAGCAGGCCGAGCGCCCGATCTATAGCTATCGCCTGTCGATCATCCATTTCTGGTCGCTGATCTTCCTCTATATCTGGGCGGGTCCGCACCACCTGCACTATACCGCGCTGCCCGACTGGGCGCAGACCATGGGCATGGTGTTCTCGGTGATGCTGTGGATGCCGAGCTGGGGCGGCATGATCAACGGCCTGATGACGCTGAATGGCGCATGGGACAAGATCCGCACCGACCCGATCATCCGCATGATGGTGATGGCGCTCGCTTTCTATGGCATGTCCACGTTCGAAGGGCCGATGCTCTCGATCAAGGCGGTCAACAGCCTGTCGCATTATACCGACTGGACCATCGGCCATGTCCATTCCGGCGCATTGGGATGGAACGGCATGATTACCTTCGCGGCGGTCTATTATCTCGCGCCGCGGCTGTGGAACCGGCAGCGCCTCTATTCGCTGCGCATGGTGAACTGGCACTTCTGGCTCGCCACCGTGGGCATCGTTCTCTACGCCGCGTCCATGTGGGTCGCGGGTATCATGCAAGGCCTGATGTGGCGCGAATATGGGGCGGACGGCTATCTCGTCTATTCCTTCGCCGAAGTCGTCTCCGCGATGTTCCCGATGTATGTCATCCGCGCGGCGGGCGGCGTGCTCTATCTCGGCGGCGCATTGCTGATGGCATACAATGTGTGGATGACCATCGCCGGGCATCTGCGCGCGGAAAAGCCGATGACCGAAACCCCCTATGATGAAACCGCAGACCGCCCGCTGGTCGCGGTTCCGGCGGAGTAAGCGCGATGTCCACGATTACGCAAAAGCACAAAAAGCTGGAACGCAATGTCACGCTGCTGGCCATTTTCGCCTTCCTCGCCGTCATCATCGGCGGTCTGGTCGAGATCGTCCCGCTCTTCTGGGTGAAGAACACGGTCGAGAAGGTGGAGGGCATGCGGCCATATACCCCGCTCGAACTGGCCGGCCGCAATATCTACATGCGCGAGGGCTGCTACAACTGCCACAGCCAGATGGTCCGTCCGTTCCGCGACGAGGTGGAGCGTTACGGCCATTACAGCCTCGCCGCCGAGAGCATGTACGACCATCCGTTCCAGTGGGGCAGCAAGCGCACCGGGCCGGATCTGGCGCGCGTCGGCGGCCGCTACTCCGACGAATGGCATGTGCAGCATCTGATCGACCCGCGCAGCGTCGTGCCGGAATCGATCATGCCGCCTTATGCCTTCCTTGCCGAACGCGAACTGCATGCGGGCGACATGAGCGCGCATCTTACGGCGCTTTCCCATGTCGGCGTGCCCTATACGAAGGAAGATATCGAACAGGCCAATACCGACCTCGCCGCGCAGGCCGACCCGGAAGCCGATACCGATAGCCTGCTCGCCCGCTATCCCAAGGCGCAGGCGCGCGATTTCGACGGCGATCCGGGCAAGCTGACGGAGATGGACGCGCTCGTCGCCTATCTCCAGATGCTCGGCACTTTGGTCGATTTCAAGGCCGCCGAAGGGCAGGAGAAGGCGCAATGATCGACTATCACAGCCTGCGCGAATTCGCCGACAGCTGGGGCCTTGTCTTCATGGGCCTCGTGTTCCTGACGCTGATCGGCTGGACCTTTCTTCCCGGTTCGCGCGACCGCCACCGCGACGCCGCCAACATGATCTTCGACGAGGCCAGCAACAAGGACCGCGACAATGTCGGAAAATAAGCGCATCGACCAGCCGACCGGCACCGAAACCGTCGGCCATGAATGGGACGGCATCGAGGAACTCGACACGCCGATGCCGCGCTGGTGGCTGTGGACCTTTTATGCGACCATCGTTTTTTCCATCGGCTATGTCGTGGTCTATCCCTCGATACCGGGTGCGAACGGCGAGCCGGGCGGCACCGCCAACTGGTCCAGCCGTCAGGATCTGGAGCGAGAGCTGGATGCCCGCGCCGACGCGCTGAAACCGGTGCATACCGCGCTTGCGACGACCGACATCGGCAAGCTCACCGCTCAGCCGGAGCTGATGCAGCAGGCCATTGCCGGGGGCGCGGCGGCGTTCAAGGTCCATTGCGTGCAGTGCCATGGAGCCGGTGCGACGGGATCGAAGGGCTATCCCAACCTTAACGACGATGACTGGCTCTGGGGCGGCGACATCGCCGCTATCGAGAAGACGATCATCGACGGCATCCGCCAGCCATCGCATGAAGGCACGCGCTTCTCGCTGATGCCCGCCTTCGGACGCGACGGCCTGTTGACGCCTGCGGAAATTGAGGATGTAACCTCTTATGTCCGCGTGATCGCGGGTCAGGAAAAGGGCAGCGTTGCGGCCCAGCGCGGCAAGACGGTGTTCGAAACGAATTGCGTCGTCTGCCACGGGCCGAATGGCAAGGGTGATCGCGTTCAGGGAGCCCCCAATCTTACCGATGCGATCTGGCTCTATGGCGGCGACCGCGATACGATCAAGCAGACCATCGCCAACAGCCGCTATGGCGTGATGCCTTCCTGGGGCCAGCGCCTCGACAAGGCGACGATCCGCATGCTTGCGGCCTATGTTCATTCGCTCGGCGGCGGCGAGGCGACAGTAGCGCCGCAGCCCGTGGAGGCGGCCAGCGCCGCCGGAGGAGCAGATGGCGGAAGCTGACCCGGCGGACATCACCAACTCGCCACTGGGCATATACGAGAAGCGCAAAAGCGTCTTTCCCAAGGCGGTGGACGGATATTTCCGTCGCCTCAAATGGGCGATCATGGCCGTCACGCTGGCCATCTATTACATAACCCCGTGGATCCGCTGGGATCGCGGCCCCTATGCGCCCGATCAGGCCGTATTGGTCGACATCGCCAACCGCCGCTTCTTCATGTTCAACATCGAAATATGGCCGCATGAATTCTATTTCATCGCCGGTCTGCTGGTGATGGCGGGGATCGGCCTGTTCCTCGTCACGTCGGCAGTGGGGCGCGCATGGTGTGGCTATGCCTGCCCGCAGACGGTGTGGACCGACCTGTTCCAGCATATCGAGCGCTTTATCGACGGCGACCGCAACGCGCAGATCCGTTTGCAGGCCGCGCCATGGACCCCGGCGAAGATCGGCAGGCGCCTTTTCAAATGGGGCGTCTGGCTGTTCGTCGCCTTCTGGACCGGCGGCGCGTGGATCATGTATTTCGCCGACGCACCCACGCTGGTGCGCGATTTCTGGACGGGCCAAGCCGCTCCGGTCGCCTATATGACCGTGTTCGTGCTGACGATGACGACCTTCATTTTCGGCGGTTTCATGCGCGAGCAAGTGTGCATCTATATGTGCCCATGGCCGCGCATCCAGACGGCAATGATGGACGAGAAATCGTTGCTCGTCACCTATAAGCACTGGCGCGGCGAACCGCGCGGCAGTTTGAAGCAGGCGCAGGCCAATCCGGGCGCAATCGGCGACTGTATCGATTGCAACCAGTGCGTTGCCGTGTGCCCGACCGGCATCGACATCCGCGAAGGACCGCAGATCGGCTGCATCACCTGCGCGCTGTGCATCGATGCGTGCGACAAGGTGATGGCGCAGGTCGGGCGGCCGCGCGGCCTCATCGATTATGTGACATCGGAGGATGCCGAACGCGAACAGGCGGGCGGCGCACCGGCACCGATATTGCGCACGCTTTTTCGCCCGCGCACCATCGCTTATTTTGCAATCTGGGCAGGCATCGGCCTCGCCTTGCTGTTCGCTCTCGGCAACCGCACCCGCCTCGACATCAGCGCGCAGCATGATCGCAACCCGCTGTTCGTGCGCCTGTCGGACGGATCGGTCCGCAACAGCTACACCGTCAAGCTGCGCAATATGGAGAGCCGCCCGCGCACCGTGCGCGTGACCATGGAAGGCGCACCGCAAGCGACAATGTGGCTGGGCGACAGCGACCGGGCAAAGGCCGCGCGCAGCTTCGAAGCGAAGCTAACACCCGATGCCGTCACCAAGCTGCGTCTCTTTGTCATTTCGCCCGCAGGCGACGGCAGCCGCGAGGAATTTGCGCTTGCGGTGCAGGGGGCGGACGATGCCAGGCCGAGCGACAGTCATGATCTGGTGCTGGAACGCGGAGGAGAATGAGATGAAGCCTGATACATCAAAGCCCCCCCGCCCTTTCACCGGCTATCATGCCGCCGCCATCATAATCTCGTTTTTCGCGGTGGTGATCGCGGTCAATTTCACGATGGCGCATTATGCGATCTCGACCTTCGGCGGCACGGTTGTCGACAACAGCTATGTGGCGAGCCAGAAGTTCAACGGCTGGCTGGAGGAAGCGCGGCGCGAGAAGGAAATGGGCTGGAAAGTGGCACAGCCGGAGCGTGAGGGGGACCGCCTGCGCGTCACCATCGCCGATGCGCTGGGGCAGCCGCTCACCGGTGCGCGGGTGGCAATGCGCGCGGAACATCCGCTCGGCCGCGCGCCCGAACGCGACCTCGCCTTTGCCGAACTCTCGCCCGGAAGCTATCGCAGCGAGCAGCCCCTGCCTGCCGGACGGTGGAAAATGCGCGCCCGCATCCTATATGGAAAGCATGAGCTGAATCTCGCATTCGAGGTAGACTGACATGACCGCCGCGCCTGCCCCGACCGACTTCGCAGCGCCGCCGCGACGGTTGGAGGACAGCCGCTTCGCCGTGCCGGGCATGCGCTGCGCGGGTTGCATATCCAAGCTGGAAAACGGCATAGGCGGGCTTCCCGGCGTGGCGGCGGCCCGGGTCAATTTTTCCGCGAAACAGCTCGCCGTGTCGCATGAAGCCAGCATCGACGACCGCGCGCTTATCGGCGAAATCGCCAGGCTGGGCTTCGAAGCGCAGCCGCTCGCGGCCAATCCGCTGGGCACCGACAGCAGCGAACGCAAGCAGCTGATCCGCGCCTTGGGCGTGGCGGCATTCGGCATGATGAACCTCATGCTGCTTTCGGTTTCCATCTGGGCGGGCGCGGCGGACATCACCCGCGAGCTGTTCCACTGGCTGTCGGCGGCCATCGCCCTGCCCGTCGTCGCTTATTCGGGCCGCCCTTTCTTCAGCTCGGCGGCGATGGCGCTGCGCTACCGCCGCACCAATATGGACGTGCCGATCTCAATCGGCGTCCTGCTTGCTACCGGCATGAGCGTCTATGAGACCATCGCTGGCGGCGAACATGCCTATTTCGAAGGCGCGGTGATGCTGCTGTTCTTCCTGCTCGCCGGACGCGTGCTCGACGCCATGATGCGCGACCGGGCGCGGGCGGGGATCGAGGGCTTGCTGCGGCAACAGGCGCCCGGCGCGATGGTGATCGGCGAAGGCGGCGCGACCCGCTGGGTGAAGGCGACGGAGCTGCGCCCCGGAGACCGGATGCTGGTCGCCGCCGGAGAAAATCTCGCCGCCGACGGCATCGTCGAGCAGGGCAGCAGCCAGTGCGACCTGTCGTTCATCAACGGCGAAAGCGCCCCGCAGCCCTGCGCCATCGGCGACACGGTTCTGGCGGGCGCGGTCAATCTGTCCGCCCCGATCACGCTGCGCGTGACCGCCGCCGGACCGGATACGATCATCGCCGACATCGCGCGGCTGATGGACGAGGCAGGCCAGTCACGCAGCCGCTATGTCCGCATCGCCGACCGGGCGGCGCGGCTCTATGCGCCCGCCGTGCACAGCCTCGCCGCGCTGGCCTTCGTCGGATGGATGATCGCGGGCGTGGGCTGGCACCAGTCGCTCACCATCGCCATCGCCGTGCTCATCATCACCTGCCCCTGCGCGCTGGGGCTTGCCGTGCCGGTGGCGCAGGTGATCGCCGCGGGCGCGCTGATGAAGCGGGGCATATTGGTGAAGGGCGGCAGCGCGCTCGAACGTCTTGCCGGGATCGATCGTGCGCTGTTCGACAAGACCGGCACCGTGACGCTCGGCCGCATGACGCCGCTCAACCTCGACAGCTTGAGCGCGGAACAACGCTCCGTCGCGCTGGCGCTCGCGCAGAGCAGTCGCCACCCGATCGCCCAGGCGTTGCAACGGACATTGAGCGCGCACGGGGTCGCGCCCGCGTCGCTCGAAGACGTCACCGAAGAGCAGGGCATGGGCGTCCACGGCCTGTATCGCGGGCAACCCGTGGCGCTGACGCGTCCGCCACGCGAAGAAGGCGATGCGACGGCGGCGACCCGCCTCGTGATCGGCGCGGACGCCATCGACATCCGCCTTGCCGACGCGCTGCGCCCCGACGCCGCCGAAGCCTTCGCGCGCCTTGCGGCCATGGACATATCCGCGTCGATGATCTCCGGCGACCGGGAGGACGCCGTGGCCCGCGTCGCGGATAAACTCGGCATTCCCGCCCGCGCGCGCGCGCTGCCGCAAGACAAGATTGCCGCGATCCGGCAGATGCAGGCCGATGGCCATGCCGTGCTGATGGTCGGCGACGGGCTTAACGACGGCCCGGCCCTTGCCGCCGCCACCGCGTCGATGGCCCCCAGCTCCGCGACCGACATGGGCCAGCAGGCCGCCGACGCCGTATTCACGGGCGACTCGCTCTCGGCCGTGCCGATGACGCTGATCGCCGCGCGACGGACGATGACCGTGGTGCGCCAGAATTTCGCACTGGCGATCGGCTATAATATCCTCGCCGTGCCGCTCGCGCTTGCGGGGCATGTCACGCCGCTGATCGCCGCCATCGCCATGTCGATGTCGTCGGTGATCGTCGTCGCCAATGCGCTGCGGCTGAACCGGGCGTGCGGGCAATGAACGGGCTGATGATCCTTATCCCGATAGCGCTGTTTATGGGCGTTGCCGGGCTGTTCGCCTTTTTATGGGCGATGAGCCAGGGGCAGTTCGATGACCCCGATGGCGCGGCGCTGCGCATATTGATCGATGACGAGGCGGATGCGCATGACGACGCCGTTTGAAATCGGCACGGCCCTTGCCGCCGCGATGATGATGGCGGCCAGCCCCGTCACCGGCCCATGCGAGGGGCGCGTGGTGACGTTATGCTCGGGTGACGGAAGCTATCATAAAATCATGATATGGGATCGGGAAGCGCCGCTGCCCGGCCCGGAAGTCGGCAAGGCCTGCCACGCCTGCGCCTTCGACAAGAAGCGCATGGGCCGGAAAGGCCGGGCGCGGACATAGAAAAAGGGCCGCTGTCCCGATCGGGAAGCGACCCCTTTTTCGTGGACCAATCGTCAGAAACGATAGCTGACGCCTGCGCTCAGCACCCAGGGATCGAGCTTGTGCCGGGTCGCCAATATCTCCGTGCCCGCCCCATTGAACCAGTGCGCGGTCGGGCGCAGGAAATAGCGCTTCGCATCGAGCGAAATGCCAAAGCCGCCATCGCCCAGCGCCATATCGACACCGGCCTGAACCACCGCGCCGACCTTGTCGTTGAGCCGCGCCTTGGGCAGGCCCAGCATCTTGGTCGTCGCGCCCGATTTTTCATCGATGAATATGAAATAGGTCGGCCCCGCGCCGATATAGGGCTTGAACGGCCCCATCGGCAGATGCGCCTTCAGCGTGACGGTCGCGGGCAGGATCTTGATGTCCGCAACCAGTTCCGTGCCGGCCAGCGCGCCCGCGCCATCGACATCATGCTGGGTGAGGCAGCAAATTGTCTCGACCGAAATGTTGGGCGAGAAGAAATATTCGACCGCGAGCGTCGGCACGACATTGTCGTTCGCCTTGCTCTGCGATCCGGCGGGCAGCGGCACGGCATCGCGCTCCACTTTGGTGATCTTGCCATCGGGCAGCACCGCCGTGCCCAGCAGCTTCACCTGCCAGCGGCCTTGCGCTTCCTGTGCTCCGGCGGGCGCGGCCATCAGCGCCAGCACAGCCACCCCGATCATCGCCCCTTTTTTCCCAATCATGATATGCTCCGTGATATTCAGTGGATGCCGCGCGGCCTGCCGCCCGGTCGCCATGGCTATGCCGCCCTTTCGCACTTGCATCATTGACCCGGCGCAAAAGCATTTTTGACCTTCCGCAAAGAAAGCGGAGTCGTTCGAAGGCATGATGCCGGACGATGTGGACCTATTATCCCGAATTGCTGCGCGATCCGGTGCCGCGCTACACCAGCTACCCGACCGCCGCCGATTTCGACGGACGGGTCGATGCGGCGGCCTATGCCGAAGCGCTGCGACACATCCCGCCGGATACGCCGCTCTCGCTTTATGTTCATATTCCCTTTTGCGAGGAAATTTGCTGGTATTGCGGCTGCAATACCGCGCGCTCCAACAAACGATCCCGCCTGTCGGCCTATCTCGATGCGTTGCAGAGGGAAATCACGCTGGTGGCGGGGCTGATCGGCGGCAGGGGGCGGGTGAAGCGCATTTCCTTTGGCGGGGGCAGCCCCAACGCGCTCGATCCGCTCGATTTCGTCCGGCTGCTCGGGGATCTCACGGTCGCGTTTAAGGCCGAAAGCCCGCTGATCTCTCTGGAAATCGACCCGCGCCATTTTTCGCGCGACTGGCTCAGCGTCATTCGCGCGGCAAAGGTGGCCAATGCCAGCCTGGGGGTGCAGAGTTTCGCGCCGGTCGTGCAAAAGGCGATCGGGCGGGTGCAGCCGCTTGATCTGGTGCAGCTTCTTGCGCGGCAATTGCGCGATGCGGGGGTGCGCTCGCTCAATTTCGACCTGATGTACGGCCTGCCCCATCAGGACCGAAGCATTTTGAAGGAAACGCTGCATCAGGCCGCCGACATGCTGCCGGATCGCATTGCCCTGTTCGGCTATGCCCATGTACCCTCCGTCATCCCGCGCCAGCGCCGCATCGACGCCACCGCTCTTCCGGGAGAAGCCGAGCGTTTCGCCATGGCGTGCATGGGTCATGATTTTCTGGTGGAGCGCGGCTATCAGCCGGTCGGCTTCGATCATTTTGCGCTGCCGCATGATCCGCTCGCCATCGCCGCGCGCGAAGGGCGGCTCAACCGCAATTTTCAGGGCTTCACCGACGATCGCGCCGAACATCTCATCGGCCTTGGCGCGTCCGCAATCAGCGAGTTTCCGGGGCTATATGTCCAGAATGCGAAAAATGCGGGTCATTACCGGGCGACGGTCGCGGACGGGCGACTGGCGACCGAACGCGGCGTGGTGCGCGACAGCGCCAGCAAGGCGTGCGGACAGATCATCAAGGACATTCTCTGCCATGGCGAGGCACGGCTGCCCGCGGCGCTGACGGCGGCGCAGAGCGAAGGGCTGGAGGAATTCGCCCGCCGTGGCCTGATTTCCACCGCATCCGGCTCGCTGCGCCTGAAGCCCGATGCCGCGCCTTATGCGCGCACCATCGCCGCATTGTTCGACCCCCGCCTTGCGCGCAAGACCGGCAGCTTCAGCGCACCGATATAATCCGGATGCGGGCGCGCCGAGCGGCGATCAGGAGAGCTTCGCCACCGGCGCGATGATCGATGCGCCGGTTTCATCATGACCGATATAGATGCGAACCCCGTAAGCGGCCTGCAAAATCTCGGGCGTCAACACGTCCGCGACGGGGCCGGACGCAATAATGCGGCCTTCTTTCATGATGATGAGATGGTCCGCGATGCGTGCCGCCTGTGTCAGATCATGCAGCACCAGCGCCACGCCCGCGCCCGCCTGCGCCGCCGCGCGAAAGCAGGCCAGCGCGTCCATCTGGTGCGCGGGGTCGAGGCTGGCGATCGGCTCGTCGGCCAATATCCATTCCGGCCTGCCCGCCAATATCCGCGCCAGCAACACCCGCGCCTGTTCGCCGCCGGACAGGCGCAGCGCCTTGCGATCGGCGAAGCGGGCACAATCCGTCTGCGCCATCGCCTCTTCGATTGCGATCTCATCCTCGCTGCTGCGCCGCCAGCGGCCATGATGCGGCAGCCGGCCCAGCGCGACCAGCGCCCGCACATTGATATCCCAATGAATATCCGCCTGTTGCGGCAGCAGCCCGATCTTGCGGGCGCGTTCCTGCGCGGGCACGCTGTCCAGAGTCCGGCCATCGAGCGTCACCGTTCCCGCATCGGGCTTGCGCAGCGCGGCAAGGCAGGAAAGCAACGTGCTCTTGCCCGCGCCATTGGCGCCGAGGATGACCGTAATGCCGCCGGGCGCTATGGCCCCGCTGACATCGCGCAATACCGGGCGGCCGCGCAGCGACAGCGACAGATGATCGAACCGCAGGCCCATCACGCGATCTCCCGCCGCATCCGGAACAGCAGCAGGATGAAGAACGGCGTGCCGAGACTGGCCATCGCGATGCCCAGCCGCACTTCGGAGGCGGACGGCAGGATACGCACCATGCAATCGGCCAGCACCACCAATATGGCCCCGGCCAGCGCCGACGGAATGAGCAGCGCCGAGGGCTGGTGCCCGACCAGAGGCCGCACCAGATGCGGCACCACCAGCCCGACAAAGCCGATGATCCCCGCGACCGCCACCGAGCTGCCTACGGTCAGGCCGATGCCGATGACGATCATCCATTGCAGCCGCTCCATATTGACACCGAGCGAGCGCGCCGCGGCATCGCCCAGGGTCAGCGCATCGAGCGAGCGCGCCGCCACCAGCATCACCGCCATGCCAACCCCGGAAACAGGCAGCGCCAGCCGCACATCGTCCCAGCTACGATCCACCAGCGCGCCCATCAGCCAGGTGACGATTTCCGACGAGGCAAAAGGCGTGGGGGCGAGGCTGATGAGCAGACTGGTGAACGCGCCGGTCAGGCTGGAGAGAATCACCCCGGCCAGCGTGAACAGGACCAGACTGCCCGAGCGGCCCGCCAATATGGCCAGCGCCGCCATACCGAAACCGGCTCCGGCGAGCGCGAAGAGCGGCAGCAGCCAGGCTGAGGCGGCAAAACCGAAATAGAGCGAGACCACCGCGCCCAGCGCCGCGCTGGAGGAAAC
>TARA_R110000782_G_scaffold54637_11_pt1 | contig 32913 bp, 22 predicted proteins | sample TARA_R110000782 | Tara Oceans TARA_R110000782 (sample SAMEA4397859) | marine metagenome | biome: Polar Biome; feature: [SRF] surface water layer (ENVO:00010504); material: water (ENVO:00002006), including particulate matter (ENVO:01000060) such as... | depth 5 m | reverse complement strand
GGGGCGGCCCGAGCCGGCCATCTCGGCCGAGAGGATTCCCGTCGGGACGATGATCAGCGAGTAGCCGACGAGCACCAGGACGGCGGTCGTCGCCTTGCCCACCGCGGTGATGGGCGTGATGTCGCCGTAGCCCACGGTCGTCATGGTGATGATCGCCCAGTACATGGCGCCGGGCATGGAGTCGAACGCGGTGTTGCCGGCGTTTCCCTCGACGACGTGCATCATCGCGCTGGAGATCAGCACGACGATCAGAACGGTCGTGATGAACACCGCGATCTTGTGACGGCTGACCAGCAGGGCCCGGCGCAGGGCCGATGCTTCCGAGAGGTAGCGGGCGAGCTTGAAGACCCGGAAGACGCGCAGCAGGCGGAGCGTGCGGACGACGAGCAGGCGCTCCCCGCCCGGCACGATCAGGCCGATGAACGCCGGCAGGATCGAGAGCAGGTCGATGATCCCGAAGAACGAGGTGGCGTAGCGCCACGGGCGCCGGACGATGATGAGCCGGAGGACGTACTCGGCCGTGAAAAGGACCGTAAAGCCCCACTCGAGACCCAGAAAGATCGATCGGTAGGGCTCATCCCGGGCGGCCGGCAGGGTGCCGAGCACGACCACCCCCACGGACAGGATGATCGCGATGATGAGGCCGACGTCGAACGCTTTGCCGGCCGGCGTGTCGGCCTCGAAGATGATTTCGTGGAGCCGGTCCCGCCAGGGCGCGACGCGCGGCGGGCTTTGGTCTTGATTCGCCACGGGCGTGCCTCCGGGGAAGGTCCGGAACGCCCGGACCCGGTATCCATCGGTCCGTTGCGCCCGCCCGGTCCATCGTCGCGCGGCGGGTTGGGAGGTTTACCGGCGTCGAGAACGGCCGCTAGAGTCCCGGCAACATGGACAACACGCCCTTCGAAACGTCGGCCCGTGCCGCCTCGGTCGACGCCCCACCGCGCGGCGATCGCGACGATCTCATCGAGGCCATCGAGTCGGCCGATCAGTCCGCGTGCAGCCAGTGGCTGCGTGAATCGGACTCGGCGGATGTGGTGCACGTCATCTCCCGGCTCCCGGACGAACTTCGGACGAAACTCCTCGAGCTATTGACGCCCGAAGACGCGGCCGACGTCCTCGACCTGCTTCCGGACGCTCAGGTCGTCAACGCCATCGGGGATCTCGATGCGACGGTGGCCGCCGGGATCATCGGGGAGCTCGCCAGCGACGAGCGGGCGGACCTTATCCGCCAGCTCGACGACCACGACGCCGAGGCCATATTGACGGAGATCGACCTCGACGTCGCCGACGACATCCGGCGGCTGGCGGCGTACGACGAGGACGCCGCGGGGTCGCTGATGCTCTCCGAGTATCTCGCGTTCCCCGAGACGGAGACCGTGCGGGAGTTGCTCCTGGACATCGAGCGCAACGCGGAGCGGTACGCCCACTACAACATCCAGTACACCTATATCGTCGACAAGGACGGTGTGCTCCGGGGCGTGCTGCCACTCCGCAGCGTGATCCTCGCCCCGCGATCCACGGCGGTGCGCGAGATCATGATCGCGGATCCCATCTCGGTGACGGATACCGCTGACCTGGAGGAGGTCCGTGCCATCTTCCGCGAATACGCCTTTCTCGGCCTGCCGGTCGTCGACGGCGGGGGCAGGCTGGTGGGCGTCATCGAGGCCGGCGACGTGACCCGCGCCGACATGGAGGAGGCCGACGAGCTCTACCGGCAATCCCAGGGCATTGTGGGCGGCGAGGAGCTCCGCAGCATGCCCCTTTCCCTGCGATCTCGACGCAGGCTCGCGTGGCTCAGCGCCAACATCATCCTCAACATTCTCGCGGCCAGCATGATCGCGCTGCACCAGGACACACTCGAAGCCGTGATCGCGCTGGCCGTGTTCCTGCCCATCATCTCGGACATGAGCGGCTGCTCGGGAAACCAGGCCGTCGCCGTGACCATGCGGGAACTGACCCTCGGCGTGACGCGCCCGCGCGACGCGCTCCGTGTGCTCGGCAAGGAGGCGTCGCTGGGGCTCATCAACGGCTCGGCGCTGGGGCTGTTGATCGGCGGCGTGGCCTATCTCTGGAAAGGCAACCTGGTCCTCAGCGCGGTCGTGGGTTCGGCGCTGGCGCTCAACACGATCATCGCCGTCTGCATCGGCGGGCTCGTGCCGCTGCTCATCAAGCGGTTCAAGGCCGACCCGGCCCTCGCGTCGGGCCCCATCCTCACGACGATCACCGACATGTGCGGCTTCTTCATCGTCCTCACGCTCGCCTCGTCCGTCCTGTCCTACCTCACATGACCGGCGCGGGCGCATCGCCCGCGAGTGTTTTTTGAGGCAAGCCCGATCCCCGCAACGCGATCGCCGCCGGGTGCCATGCGAGGCGGGCACGGGCGTGCACGGGTTCCGCCGGCCTTTGGTAGACTTCGGGTCACCTCGAGCACGGGCACGGGCCCCCTTCAGGTCGACCGCGGGCGGTTCCAGGCCGCCGCGTCCTTCACAGCGCCCGACGGGGAGAGCGTTCATGCTGGCAGGCACCAGGCCCTTCGGTTCCATGGACGAGATCGGGGACGGTCTCGCCCCCCTGATCGCCGGGCACATCGATCTCGTGTTCCGACGCATCATGCCCGGCCCCGGGGTGGAGATCTTGCCGGGCTTCGTGCGGCTTGTCACGGGCGAGCCGCACCCGTTCGGCAACTTCGCGTGCGTCCGCGATCCGGTGACCGCGGCGGTGGTGCGCGAGGCGATCGAGCCGTTGCAGCGTTGCGGCGCCCCGGCGGCCGTCTTCCTGACCGGCCCCTGGCCGGAGGATGCCGAAAGGGTCCTTACGGACGCCGGCTTCGGTCGCCACGGCGGTATGCCCTGCATGGGCGTCGAGATCGAACAACTCCCCGAATCCTCCTTGCCCCCGGGGTGCACGTTCGAGCGCGTCAGCGACGCGTCCGAGCGTGCTGAATGGGCTGATGTGTTCGCCCGTGGGTACGAGTTGCCCGGCCGCATCGGCCACGCGTTCGCGGGGGGCATCGACGGGGACGACCGCCCGGACGCGCCAGTGCAGTACTTCTGGATCCGAAGGGACGGGGTGCCCGTTTGCACATCGCTGGTGTTTCTCGACCGAGGCGTCGCGGGCATCTACGGCGTCGCGACCGTGCGCGAAGCCCGCGGGATGGGCCTCGGTGCGTACGTGACCGCCCAACCGCTGCGCATCGCCAGCCGGCTCGGCTACGGCGTGGGCATCCTCCAGGCGTCCGAGGAAGGGCACCCGGTCTACCGGCGGATCGGGTTCCGGGACTTTGGTGAGATTCCGCTCTTCGTTCGAATGCCGGATTGATCGCATCCGACGGTCGCGAGGACGTACAGATCCGCGTGTCTTCCGTCCGATGGGCTCAGATCAACCCCATCACCCGGGAGAGCTGCAGCGTATCGACGTACTGCTGGAAGCGGACGGCCTTGCCGCCGCGCACGTCCCACACGTGAACCACCTGGGTGTTCTGCGTCAGGCCGGTGGCCTTGCAGGTGCCGCCGTACCGGCCCAGCATGATCACCTTGTCGCCCGAAGCGAGCAGGTCGTCCACCCGGACGCTGAAACCGTCCCACTCGGTCGCGCAGCGGGCGAAGATACCCTCCGCGACGGCGTTCGGGCCGACATACGGATTCCCGTCGGCCCACGGATGGCTCTCCGCCTCGTTCCAGACGATGTCCGGGCTCATGCGTCCCAGCGCGCCGGGCCCGTCCCCGGCGGCGAACGCGTCGTAGATTCCTCGGATCACAGCGGCATTGGCGTCGGACATCTCAGGTGCTCCCGGCGATGGGCCGCCGCCGACGCGGGGACCGACCCGCACCCGGCCGGGCGACGAAGGCATGCTAGTGATTTTCCTCATTGCCCTCTGGCGGCTCGCGCACAATTCCTCCTCCCGTAGGCCGTTGCATGTGAGTGTAAGGTGTTTTGCCTAGTATCCGTCCGGTGCGGACCGGGTGCTTGACCGGCGTTCTGGCTGGAAACCCGCGTTCCATGGGCGTTCTGGGGCCCATTTGGTGGGAAAATACGGAGAAACCTCTTGAACCGCACCACGATTTGTGTAACAGTTACAATCGAAGGCCGGGTTGGCAGATGTTCTGACCCCGGTCCGAGAGAGATACACAAAGAGGAGAAACCGATGATCCGTACCCTTGCGCTGCTTTCCGCAGCCGCCGTCGCTTCCGCGGCGAACGCCGGCACTTCCGTCGATGTCGCTATCGACCCCTCGTCCGCCCCCTGGCTGGGCTTCATGAACGTGTTCGAGCTGCCCTCCAACGGCGGCGGGTTCGTGTTCGGCAGCCCCTGGGGCGTGTCCGACCTCGTTGCCAACTTCGACGACGGCGCCAACACCGTGACAATGTCGCCCAACACTGTCGGTGATCCCGATCCGTTCTGGTACCAGGGCGGCGGCGGCCCCGGCGCGCCCGGCAACAAGATCATGGAAGCCAACCTGTATCAGCAGTCCGACGGCGGTCTCGCTGGCACCACGGTGAACTTCTCCGGCAACGTCCAGTCGTTCAGCATGACCGCGGCCCACGAGGTCCAGGTCTTCATCCGCGACTTCGCCGCCGACTTCTCGTCCTCCGTGGATGTGTTCGCCGCCATCGACAGCACCGGTGCCTTCAGCATCAGCCTCGACACGATCAACGATGCCGCCCGCCACGTGCAGTGGGGCATCCAGGTCCGTGGCGAGAACGTGTGGGTCACCGACGTCGCCCCCTTCGGCAACGTTGTGTTCTCCACCGTCCCCACCCCCGCGTCCATCGCCATGATGGGTGCCGGTGGCCTGCTGATGAGCCGTCGCCGCCGCAACGGCTGATCGGGCGATCCGCACATTCGATCTTCCGAGACCGCCGGGCCAGTGCGCCCGGCGGTTTTCTCGTCAGAATCCGACGCTCGTCGAGGCCGGGGCTCGCCGGCTGACTGCCCGCTTTCTTCCTCCGGGCGATGCTGGTAGATTGTGAGCACCATGATTGACGCCCACCGATCCGTTCTGGCAGCCTGCTTTCTGACAATCTCAACGGCCGTGGTGCCCGCGTCGGCCCAGCCCGACGCTGCGAGCACGCCGCTCGCCGGCCCAAAGGTCAGCGAGCGGGTCACGAACACGCTGATCGAACGCGACATGCAGGGTCGGTTCCGGCGGATCGAAGGGCGTCCGGAGGTTGCGGCGCTGGCGCGGATCCCGATTGATCCCGTCCGGCGTGAAGACGCCCGGCGGGTGATCGAAGATCGTGCGGGCGCATTGCGGGCTCATCTGGTCGAGCACATCGATCTGATCAAGGCGTCGACGGACGCCTCGATCGCGGGCAACACCGAAGAAGTTCGCCGGATCCAACTCGATCTTTATCGTTTGTTTGAACCTGCGGGCGAGCGCAGCCCGCTGCTCTCACCGCTCGAACCGGTCCTCTCGGCGGAAGAGTTCGGTGAGGTGAAGCGCGTCGTCAACGAATACTGGGACGCTTGGGTCGCTGCGGAAGCGGGGAACGGGATGATGGACGCGGCCGCGTCCGAGGCGTTGGAGCGGCGGCTCGCCTACGAGTTGTACCAGCAGGAACTCGCCTACGCCTACGAGAGCACGCTGCGCCCGTTCCAGCAGCGGCTCGAGCGGATCTACACGATCGTCGAACCAACCGACGACCAGCGGGCGGCCATCCGGGCCGCCGTGATCAAGTACATCCGCGATGCGGGCCTGACCCCCACCCCCGACCAGCGCGAGGAACTCGCCCGTTCCATCTACGACGCGCTCGACGAGCCACGCCGGTTCCGGCTTTTCGCGGCCGGTCTTTCGGCGATGTAGGCCCGCCGCGGGAGATCGATCGCGATCATTCCGAGCCTTGGTCGGCGCCGTTGATGAACGCGTTCACAATGGACGCATTGTGCGGGTTCCGCCAGATGCCCATGTGGCTGTCGCAATCGATGAGCACCTCCCGGGCGGGCCCGCGGAGCACGCGGCGCCACGAGTCCAGGCCCAGCCCCAGATCGGTGTTCTTGCGACGGATCACCAGTGCCGGTCCCTCATACCGGCCGGGACGATGCCGATACAGGGCTTCGAGCGTCGCCGCGCCCAGGGCACGCTGGAGCGGCTCCCATTCCGCCAGTTTGCGGTGGCGAGGTCCCGGCGACCAGAGCGGCATCCGCCCCGGCGGGACGATCCGCCGGAGCTTTCCGTAGGCCCGGGCGAGCGGATCGGGCACCGGGGGCCGGTGGGCCGGGATGCCGTCGATCGCGATGAGTTCCGCCACGCCGATCGATCGCCTCTTGATCTCGTTGGCCAGTTCCAGCGCCAGCGGTGCCCCGCTGGAGAATCCCGCGATCGTGACGCGCCCCCAGCCCTGCGCTTCGATCAGATCCGCGTACCCGTGGACCATTTCGAACACCGAGCGCAGAGGATCCTCGTTCTCGAGCAGACCGGCGGGCTGGATCGCGTAGATCGACACGCGCCCTTCGCAGGCCCGGGCCGCGTCCGCGAGAAACCCGATGGCTCCACCCAGATGGGGCAGCACCACCACCACCCGTCCGCCGTCGGAGAGTTTGTGCAGGTGCCCCGAGGCGTTGCGACGCAGCGCTGCGCCGTGCAACTGCTCGCCGCGATCCTGCAGCATCGCACGCTCGAACATCTCGGCGATCGCTTCGGGCGTGGGATCGGGAAGCGTGGGCGTCACGGGCAACTCGAGGCCGAGCGCCGACTCGATCTCGAGGAGAAGGCGGAGCAGCGCCAGGGAGTTCCCGCCGGCACGCAGAAAGCCGTCCTGGTCAGACGCGGGCGGCCGCCCGAGCGTCTTGGCCCACGCCCGGCGGACGAGGACGATCGGGTCGGAGGCCTGCACAGGGTCGAGACCGGCCTCGGGCTTCGGTGGGTCCGCCAGGGTTGCCACGAAACGGCGATCGATCTTGCCGTTCGCCAATCGCGGGATCGAATCGGTCCACACAAACCGGGTCGGCACCATGTGGGATTCGAGTGTCGCACGCAGCGCGGCACGGATCGTTGACTCGGCGTCTCCGTTGCCGGGGGGCCCCGAGTGCACGCAAACGGCGACGATCTGGGCATCCACGCCATGGCCGACCATGCAGGCGGCCGCGTCCGCAACGATCGGAACCAGAAGAATCGCCGACTCGATCTCGGTGACCTCGATGCGGAACCCGAGAAGCTGGACCTGGGCGTCCTGGCGCCCGATGAACCCGATGGCTCCGTCCTCACGCCACCACCCGAGGTCGCCTGTGCGATACCGACGAACCATCGATCCGGACCCGCCGGGGTCGGGCACGGTCGAGAATGCGTCGCTGTCGGCGTTGAGGTAGCCGTCGGAGACCTGAACACCTTCCAGTTCGATCTCGCCCGCCACGCCCATCGGGCACAGCCGGCCACTGCGATCGAGGATCCGAACGCGGGTGTTCACGATCGGGCGACCGATGGGAACCGAATCAGAACCGGGAACGCATTCCCAGTTGGTGACATCGATTGCCGCCTCCGTGGGGCCGTACAGATTGAAGAGCAGACCGGGGGCGGTGCGCAGATACTCGCCCGCCGCGGTCGGAGTGAGGACTTCGCCCGAACAGATCGTCAATCGCAAGCTGGAGGGCTGGACGCCCCGGATGGCCCGGGCCAGCGGGACCAGAAGCGATGGGATCATGTGCCAGACCGAGATCCGGTGGGCGTTCGCGGCTGCCACCAGCCGCTTCGGATCGGACGCCGACTCGGCATCGAGCACGAAGACTCGGGCGCCAGAGGTCAGTGGCCAGAGGTACTCCCACATGGAGACGTCCCAGGCGAGCCTGTTCTTCTGCGCAACGGTGTCTTCCGGAGAGATACCGAAAGCCCTGGTCATCCAAAGAACGCGATTGACGAGTGATTCGTGGCGGATCGGAACCGCCTTGGGCGTCCCGCTCGAGCCCGAGGTAAAGAGCACGAACGCATCGGAGGCCACGGGCACACGATCTAATGACTCCTGTACAACGGCGTCGTCCGTCAGCGGAGCCATCGGGATGATCGCGAGATCGTCCGTGGCGCCGACGACGGCCGCGTCGCCGGGCAGCAGGAGAAAACGCGCGTCGCACCCGGTGAGCATGGCCTCCCGTCGGCCCGCGGGGGTCTCCGGATTCAATGGCACGCACGCAGCACCAAGGCGAAGAATGCCGAGCACCCCGATCACACTCGCCGCGTCCCGATGATCCATGATCGCAACCCGATCGCCCGGTTGAACACCGGCGTCACGGAGCTGAGCCGCCACCGCGTGGACCCTGCGGCGAAGTTGGTCATAACTGAGCTGCGTCGAGGCATCGGCGAGCGCCGGCCGGTCGGCGTGCTGGGCTGCGGCCCGTTCGAACACGTCGATCAGCGACAACGATTCGCCGTGATCCCAATCGGTCCCGTTCCACACCCGCTCGATCTGATGACGTTCGTCATCGCCGAGAATATCGCACTCGTCGGCGGGTCGCTGCGTCTGTTCCGCGGTCGCCGCGAGCGCTCGACGCAGGTGCTCGGACCGCCATCGTGCCACGTCCTCGCTGGTTTCCGGATTCATACGCAGGCGGAGCCCGCCGTCCCGTCGCACCTCGCTCACGCCCCCTTCCGGATCGGTGAGCATGATGCGGAGCGGCTCGTCAGACGGGAACACCTCGCCGGCCGCTGCGCGGATTCGTGCGGCCAGCTCGCGCGGAGTTTCGTGCCCCAAGGGCCGCTCAAGATGGATCGCTCGGTCACCCCACGCGAGCGTAGCGTGGGCCAGACCGTCATCCGGCTGCCACCGCTGAGCCAAGATCGCTGCCGCGGCCGACAGGGCCGCGGCGCCCTCCGGTCCGTGGGAATCGAAGTACGGAAGCTCGATGAGCCAGCCCCGCTCGACCTGCTCGCGCAGCATCGCGCGATCGATTTTTCCCGTGGAACCGATGGGCAGAGTGCCCCGGCGGGCGAAGAACGAAGGGACGAGGTGCGGCGGCAGTTCGGACGCCAGCGCACCTGTCAATCGGCGTCGGGTGGCGGCCCAGTCGGCGTCCTCGATCAGCACCACGAACGCCTGCAGGGCGTGATCGCTGCTCTTGGCGACCCGCACGACCGCCGCGTCACGAACCGACGGATCTCGGCGGATGGCCCGTTCGATCTCGGCGGGCTCGACGCGGAAGCCTCGGACCTTGAACTGATCGTCCAGCCGGCCGAGAAACGCAACCCGGCCGTCGGCGTCCATCATGGCACGGTCGCCGGTGCGGTACCCGCGTCGGTCCAGACCCGGGACGTTTACGAATCGGCGTTCCGTCTCGGACGGATCATCGAGGTACCCGAGGGCGAGGCCATCACCGGTCGCGACCAGCTCACCGGGCATCCCTCTCGGGACCGGGCGGAGTTCTTCGTCGACGATGCACACACCGGTCCCGCTGACCGGGTTTCCGATGGGGATCGGGGCCCCGCGGTCCACGTCAGAGCCGATCTCGTGGCAGGTGGTGAAGGTGGTGTTCTCCGTCGGGCCGTAGCCGTTGATGATTCTCAGTTTCGGGCAGAGGTCCCGCAGGCGGGCCGCGTGTGTCGGCGAGACCACGTCGCCCCCCGTGAGCACGGCCGAGAGAGGCGCAAACAGTTCCGCCTGCTCATCGACGCACAGGTGGAAGAGCGCGGCGGTGAGCCACGCGGTGTTGACACCCTCATCGCGGATGAGGCGGGCGATCTCGCGGAGGCCCGATCTGTCGGGTGCGAGCACCACACGGCCCCCGTTGAGCAGTGGAGCCCAGACTTCGAGGGTCGAGGCATCGAAGGCCAGCGGCGCCATCTGCAGGAAGCGCGTGGACGGACCGAAGTCGAGAAAGTTTGGGCGCTGGCACAGACGCACAATCGCCCGGTGCGGGATCACGGCGCCCTTCGGCGCGCCGGTCGAACCCGAAGTGAACATGACGCTCGCGGCGTCGCCCGGCAATCGCGGTGCGACCCACTCCGACCCGGGTGTCTGCCTATCGAGTCCGGGAGAGACGGTGTCGAGGTCGAGGGTCTCCATCCCGGCGATGGTCGATGCGCCGGTCCCGACGATCACCCGACACCCCGCGCGTTCCAGGACCGGGCCCGCGTGGGTCGATGGGGTGTCCGGATCGACGGGCACGAACACGCCGCCTGCGCCGAGGATGCCAATCAACGCCGAGGGCATCAGCGGGTGGCGGCCGCATCGCACCGCCACCCGGTCTCCGGGCACGACACCGCTCGCTCGGAGACCGTCGGCGATGGAACGAGCAAACGCTTCGACTTCTTGGTAGTTCAGGCGTCGATCGCCGGCGACCACGGCCGTGGCCGTGGGGTTCGCCCGCGCCGCCTGCAGAAAGAGCGAAGTGACGGTGGCGGTCGGATCGTGCCGGCGATCAGCCTCAACGACGGAAACGCCCGAACTGACGCGCTCGCCCGGCTCGGAATGGTTTCGCCCCTGCTCCAACCCCGTGCCCCCTTTGGGTACCGTAGACCTCGTCCGGGGATGCGGCACCCCTCCCAGAAGATCGGTCGGACGGGCTCGGGAATGCACTGCCGATTCGGCCGGGATGGTAGGGACCGTACCGTTTGGGCCGCACGGGATGCCCGCGGGTGCGGTTCAGCGTGTCCGAACGACGGCAACGGTGACGGTCCCCGAAATCTCGTTCACGGAGACCAGGAGGTGCTCGCCGTTCGGGCTCAGGTCGGCGGGGATGAAGACCAGGCATTCCGGCCCGAGGTCGCCCGCCGTTCCAACGACCGGGTCGCCCGCGAAGTGGCGGGTGGTCCAATAGCCGACCGGTGTGGATCGGGCCGGTTCGGTGACATCGAAGACCACGATCCCGCCCACCCGCTCGAGGCCGATGAACGCGTAGTGGCGACCCGCGATCGACCCGACGGCGATGGCCTCGGGTTCGGGGCCGCGGTCGTCCGAGCGTGCGTCGCGGCTGTCGTTGGACGTGTTGTTGCTGTTGAATCCTTCCGGAGCAGCCGACGCCACCATCTTTTCGAAGGCGTCTCCCGAATGGAACACCAGCCCGCCCGATGCATCCCGGATGCTGAATCCCCGCGCCCCGAACGCGTAGAGGGACTCATACAGCCCGTCCCCGTCCTCGTCGCCGGACGCGCGGCTGACGTGCAACCGGCCCAGCCGCTCCGGCCGTTGCAGTTCCGCGGCATCGGGGAACGAGGACGGATCGAGCGACAGATCGGCCACCCGCGCCGCTTCCGCGAAACCGGCGTAGTACCGGGCGTCGCCCTCATCGGCCGTGATCAGGTACTCCGTGCCCCCGGTCTCGTACCGCACGATCGTGTCCGGCTGGAACATGCCGCGGACGGGCGCCTGCCCGATGCGGATCCCCCCGTCACGGTCCGACGGGTCGAGCCCGTTGCCATGCTGCGAGTGGTCCTTGAAGCCGAGCGGCACGATCCGCGTCACGGTCGCGGAATCGAGGTCGACGAGTGCGAGCGCGTTGTTCTCCTGCAGCACCACGTACGCGGTCCGTGAATCGGCCGACACGGCGATGTACTCGGGCTCGAGATCCCGTGACGGGGCGGCGCCCGGTCCGAACACACGGACGCCGGGATCCAGCCCGCCGCCGTCGAACCGGGTGAACGTCGCGGTCCGCACGTGACGCTGACCCAGCCGGCGCGGATCACCCGGCAGGTCGATGATGCTCACGGATCCCTCCGGGTCCACCGTGTAGTCATCCGACGGTTCGCCCTCGTTGGCGACAACGAGGCGCCGGCCGTCCGGTGTGAACGTGAGCATGTCGGGCAACGCGCCGACCTCCACGAGACCCACCAGAGTCCCGACCGCATCGAAAACCACCACCCGCCCGGGATCGGTCTTGACGTGCCCCTCGACCGCGACCGCCACGAGCCCGTTCATGGCCGCGACCGAGTTGACGCCCCTGCCGAAGGACCCCAGCCCGATCGACCGAACCCGTGCCGGACGCGTGGGATCGGCGATCGAGAGAACGTCCAGCGCGTTGGTATGGCTATTGGTCACAAACAGGCTGCGGACCGACGGGTCGTACGCCGCGATCTCCGCGGCCAGCGTGTTGAACGGACCCGTGCGGAACGATCCGATCGGCCGGATGACGATCGCGGGGGCCTCGGGCGCCGGTTGTGCCCGGGCATCCGTGGGACTCCCCGGCCCGATCGCCGCGGCGGTCGCGAGTATGAACTGGGTCAGCATGCGCCTCTCCCGTTGGGTCCGAATCCGCTCGGCCGCTCCGGGCCACGCGCCGGACCGACTATCGTCGTGTCACCATCTTTGACGCCCCCCGCCGACCCGGCCCGGTCGAATCCCCAAGCCTTTTCGGCCCGAACACGCAGATCCTCTCAATGAGCCCACCGGTCCCCTCCCAGATTCGCAGCGAACGATCCCGCCGGGCGGGTAAGGTGCCGTGCCGCCGGCACGCGGGGGGCTTTACCCTGATCGAGCTGCTCGTCGTCATCGCGATCATCGGCGTCCTGATCGGCATCCTGCTCCCAGCGTTGTCCGCAGCCCGCGGCTCGGCCCGGCGGGTGCATTGCCAGGCCAATCTCCGTTCGGTGCACCAGCTGGTGGTGTTGTACGCCCACGACGCGGACGACCGCGTCCCGCTGGGGTACCGCGGCGGGCGTCTGCAATGGAACACGATGGTCTACTCGGGCACGGGCACGGGAAAGTTCGTGCTCTTCGGACGCCTGGAGCGTGCCGGCCTGCTCGAGGCCCCCGAGGTGCTCTACTGCCCGTCCGAGTCCGCCGAGGACCAGCAGTTCGATACCCCGACCAACCCCTGGCCGCCCGGCACCCCGGGCGTCAACGTGCAGGGCGGGTATGCGTCGGCCCCGTTCGTGGATTGGGGCTTTGCGGAGTTCCCGCCGGTCATGCCCCGCCTGACCGACATGGCGGTCGGCCCCCTCCTGTCCGACGGCGTGGGTCTGCCGGAACGGGTCGATTCCCGCCACGTCAGCGGCGTGAACACCCTGTACACGGACTCCGGTGTCCGCTGGGTCGAACGGACATCCTTCGATGAACCGCTGTCGGAATGCGTCGGCCTCGACCCGTCGAACAACGACGCCCAGCAGCGCATCTGGGACATCCTGGCCGACCGCTGAAGCTCATCCCTTTCGGATCACATCCACCACGCGGGTGTGCAGGTGCCCGTTGGAGGCGATGATCGAACCGGCGTGCAGGTCGTGGTTGCCGTCGGCATCCGTCCACACCCCGCCCGCCTCGCCGATGATCGGCGGGACCGCGGCGATGTCCCACAGTTTCACCCCCGGCTCGATCACCGCGTCGGCGCGCCCCGTCGCCAGGAGCACGAAGGCGTAGCAGTCCGACCAGCCGCGGGTGCGGGCGCCCAGCTCGTTGAACCGCGCCCAGCCCCGCTTGTGGCGCGGCTCGCTGTAATACTCCATGGAGGTGGTCAGCACCATCGCCCCTTGCAGATCGGACCGCTCGGAGACCCGGGCACGCTCGGGATCGCCGGCCCCGCGGTACCACCAGCAGCCCGAGCCCGTCCGAGCCGCCACACACTCGTCCAACGCGGGCATCGCGATCACGCCGACGGTCGGCTCTCCACCCACCAGGCACGCCAGCATGGTCCCGAACAGCGGAACACCATGCACGAATGACATCGTGCCGTCGATCGGGTCCACCACCCACGTGCGGCCCGTGGTCGATTCGAGCGCCGGAAACTCCTCCCCGATCACCCCGTCGCCCGGGAACGCGTCCGCGACGGCCTCGCGAACGAACCGCTCGGCGTCTCGATCGGCGCAGGTCACCGGCGACCCGTCGGTCTTGCCCTCCGCGATCAGACCGTCGGACTGGAACCACTTCATGGTCCGCGCGCCCGCCGCCCTGGCGGTACGGACGGCGAACTCGAGGTCGGCGTGCATCGGCTTCATCCTGGGATCCTTGCTGTTCGCCCGTTCCGGACCGACGCGGAGATCGCCGCGGCGAGCTGATCGATCTGCTGGTCGGTGTGCTCAGCGGACACACTGATCCGGAAATACACCGGCGCGGGCCCGCCCGGATAGGCCACCAGCGGCGCGAGCACGCCGCGGTCGAGCATCTCTTCGTGCATAATCCGCATGGCGTCGGTCTCGCCCGCCACGAAGGCGATGATGGGGATCGGGTGCGCCGGATCGACATCGAACCGCTCGGCCAGCAGCGAACGGACCCGCGTCGTGTTCGCGCGCAACCGTTCATGCAACGAGGGGTCCTGCCGGACCAGCCCGATCGCTTCGATCGCGGCCGCCGCCAACGCCGGCGAAGTGGGGGTGGTGCAGATATAAGCCGTCGATCCCGCCCTGGCCGCGTCGACCAACGCACGCTCACCCATGACAACGCCCCCGCCGCACCCCAGCCCCTTGGCGAGCGTGGTGGTGACGACCAGCCGATCGCGGCTCAGATCGAGCTCGTCGGCCAGACCGCGCCCGGCACGTCCGAGGACGGCGAACCCGTGGCAATCGTCCAGCAGCAGCCGGTCCTCGTCGCGCAGCGAGGCGTGAAGCCGCCGCGCGGGTGCGACGGTCCCGTCCGCGGCGAACACCGAATCGGTCACCACGACCGCCCGCCCCTCGCACGCCCCGAGCAGGCGGGCCGCGTCCCGCGCATCGGCGTGCCCGTATTCGTGCAGACGCATCCCGGCCATCCCCGCGGCGTCCCGGAGACTGGGGTGGGCCCGCCGGTCGATCACCGCGTGCCGGACTCCAAGGGCCGACAGGCCCTGCATCGCCGCCAGATTGGCGATGTACCCGTCCGGCACCAGCAGCCCCGCCGGATGCCCGCAGAACCCGGCCAGCAGGCCCTCAAGATCCTCGTGCAGCCGGGTGTTCCCGGTGGTCTCGCGGCTCGCCGTGGTGCTCAGGCCGAAACGGGCCATCGCGTCGGCCGCCGCCCCGACCACACGCGGGTGCTGGGAAAGGCCGAGATAGTTGCACCCGCCGAACGTGACGACGGAACGGCCCGCGAGCAGGGCGGTCGTCGGAGAACACGCGTCGATGGGCGGTGCGGTCATGCGATCTCAAGGAATTGGTCAGCCGGGGGGCATCCCGGGCGGTCAGCGCACAGTAGAACCCCGGCAGGCCGAGCCGAACCCCGGGATCTTTGGTCGACGGGGATCGGCGCGTGTCCGGCACCCGCGCCGGGCTCCGGTGGAGCCGTGGGCGCCGTTCCCCTACCATCCGCGGCCGCCCGTCGGGCGTCCACACAGAGACCGTACAGCAGGAGGAATCCCTCATGACCGTGTTGTCGACGCTGCGAGCCCTCTTCGTTTCCGCCGCCGTGACCGGCACGGCCCTGCCGGCGACCGCCGCGTCCTCGGAGAACGCCGAATCGAACGCCCCCAAGGTCGTCCAACTGCCGATCCGCACCGACGGCCCCAAGAGCCTCGACCCGGTGAAGGGCTCGACCACCTACGACAACATGGCCTGCGTCCAGTTCTACGAGACCCTGCTGACCAACAAGTACACCGACCCGACCTCGCTCGAGCCGCTGCTGCTCACCGAGATGCCCACCAGCGCGGACGGCGGCCTGACGTGGAAGTTCACGCTCAAGGAGGGCGTGCGATTCCATGACAACGCCTGCTTCCCGGGCGGCAAGGGCCGCGCGGTCAAGGCCGACGACGTCTTCTACTCCCTCAAGCGTCTGGCCGACAAGAAGTACGAACTGGAGAACTGGTGGCTCCTCAAGGACACCATCCTCGGCTTCGACGAGTGGAAGGACGTTCAGAACGCCGCCCCGACCTTCAACTACGACGCCCCGGTCGAGGGATTCCGCAAGATCAACGACCGCGAGTTCGAGATCGTCCTCAAGCAGCCGGTCTACCGCTTCCTCTACATCCTCAGCATGTTCCAAACCTCGGTCGTGCCCCGCGAGGCGGTCGAGACGTACGGCGAGGACTTCGGCTTCAAGCCCGTCGGCACCGGCCCGTTCATCCTCGACTCCTGGGTGCCCAAGCAGTCGCTGACCGCCAACCGCAACCCCAACTACCACGAGGTCCGCTACCCCGAGCGCGGCGAGTGGAGCAGCGAGGATCGGCGGGCCCGCCTGCACCGGGCCGCGGGCGATCGGGTGCCCTTCGTCGACCGGCTCGAGTTCACCATGTTCCCCGAGGATCAGCCCATGTGGCTGCAGTTCTCGCTCGGCCAGCTCGGCTACAGCCAGGTGCCCGAGGACTACTTCCTCGAGGCGTTCGACAAGGCCTCGCTCGAACTCAAGGGCGACTACCTCCGCAAGGGCATCCGCGGCCACTCCGACATGCTCCTGGACTTCATCTTCCGCGGCTTCAACATGGAGGACGAGCTCGTCGGCGGCTACTCCGAGGAGAAAAAGGCCCTGCGCCAGGCGATCTCGCTCGCGATCGATCTCGAGGAGATCAACCAGACCTTCTACAACGGGCGCACGATCGTCTACGACGGTCCCATCCCCCCCGGCCTCCGTGGCTATCCCGAGAACGGGCGGGCCGACGCGGCCTACCGCGGACCCAACATCGCACTGGCCAAGCAGAAGCTCGCTCAGGCCGGTTACCCCGACGGCCAGGGCCTGCCCGCCATCCGTTTCTACACCTCCCAGAGCACCATCAACGTCGAGATGGCGGAGATGGTCAAGCGGCAGCTCCAGCAGATCAACGTGCGGTTCGAGCCGATCTTCATGGACTTCTCCACGCTGATCGAGGCCATCAACAAGAAGCGGGCCCCGATGTTCGGCTTCGCCTGGGCCAGCGACTACCCGGACGGCGAGAACAACCTCGCCCTGTTCTACGGGCCGAATGAGTCCCCCGGCTCCAACCATTTCAACTACAAGCGCGCCGAATACGACAAGCTCTACGAGCAGATCCTCACGATGGAGCCCAGCGACGAGCGGGACGCGCTGTACGCCACCATGCGGGACATGGTCCTCGAGGACGTTCCCTACGTGGGCTCCCAGGCCCGCCAGCGGTTCTACGTGATCAATCCCTGGCTGCTCAACTGCAAGCCCACCGAGCGGTACTACGGCTGGTTCAAGTTCCTCGACGTGGACGACTCCAAGCGCTGATCGCACCGGCGTCACCCGGATCTCCCAAGGCCCTCAGGAGCCCACGCCGTGTGGACCTACATCCTCCGACGGACCCTCTACAACATCCCGGTGTTTCTGGCGATCATCCTGCTCGTGATGGCCGCCCTGCGCGTCACCGACCCGGTGTCGGCGCACCTGGGCAAGAACGCCACGGAGGAGCAGATCCGGCTCAAGACCGAGTCCTTCGGGCTTGATGACCCATTCCCCGTCCAGTACGTCCGGTTCCTGGGCCAGCTGGTTACCTTCGACTTCGGCAACGACCGCAGCTGGGACCAGGACCTGCCCGTCGGCAAGATGATCCTCGACGCCGTCCCGCCGTCGGTCGCGGTCATGGGCCCGACCCTGATCGTCACGGCCAGCATCGCGATCGTGGTGGGGCTGGTCTCCGCCTTCAACCGTGGCCGGGCGCCGGACAAGATCCTCATGTTCGTCGCCGTCATCGGCATGAGCATCTCGGTGCTCGTCTACATCATCCTCGGCCAGTACTTCGGGGCCTACCTGCCCAAGCAGGAGTCATCGTCCTGGCCCTTCGAGGTCGCGGTCGACGCCAGCGCGGCCGGCGGGCGGGGCTTCTTCTTCGTGCCCTCGAACTGGGTGGCCTACTGCATGCTGCCCGTGATCATCAACGTGGTCGTGGCGCTGGGCTACGACACCCGCTTCTACCGCGCCGTCATGGTCGAGGAGACCCGCAAGGACTACATCCGCACCGCACGGGCCAAAGGCGCCAGCACCTTCCGCGTCATGTTCGTCCACATGCTCAAGAACGCCATGATCCCGATCATCACCCGGATCATGATCTCCCTGCCCTTCGTCGTGACCGGGTCGATCCTCGTCGAGGTCTACTTCAACATCCCGGGCATGGGCCGCACCCTGATCAACGCCATCAACGCCAAGGACTTTCCCGTCATCCAGACATTCACAGCCCTCTTCGCAGCCCTGTTCATCGCGTCCAACATCCTGACCGACGTGCTCTACGCACTCGCCGACCCCCGCGTGAGGCTCTCGTGATCGCACGACTCAACGAATCGCCGTCGATGCGCAAGCTGTTCCGCAACAGGCGGGCGATGGTCGCGCTGGGCGTCATCTCCCTCTACCTCGCCCTGTTCGTCTGGATCGTCGCGATGCAGGCGGCCTCGTGGTTCGGCTCGGTCACCGGCACCTACGACCTGGCCGAGCGTCCCGTCCTCGGGGCCCTCCTGCCCGAACGCACGCTCGAGCGCGTCGGCTCCAGGAACCTGCCCGGGTTCGGTCTGGTCTCACGGCCCGAGGTCCGGGCCGAGCAGCTGCGCTTCTACTTCGACCGCGTCGGCGAGGCCCTGAGCACCATCGAGAACCCGGTCTCCGGCGACACCCGCGACCCCCAGGACATCCTCGACAACCTCGCCCTCGCCGAGCGGCGCGTTGCGGAACTCTCCCCCGCCGAGCTGCGCGCCATCCACGCCAAGGGCCTGGCCGCGTTCGGCACGCAGTCCGAGCTGCGCAGCCTGCGGTCCAAGTTCCTCCAGGCCGACATCGCCATCACCAACGTACGGCGCAACGCCGAACTCTTCAAAGACCCGCGCCCGGGCGATGACCCCGAGGTCCTGCTCGACGAGGTGTCCCTGTCGCTCGAGGAGATCGCCATCCTCCTCGACGAGGCCGCCCCGGCCATCCCGCCGGACTCACCGCTGGCCGACATCGACCTGGCCATCCTCGAAGACGCGGCGATGGCGATGTTCGACGAGCCCACGCCCGACCCGCTCTACGACGCCGAGCTGCTCAACCTCATAGACGAAGCCGTCGCCGAGCGCCTGCGGGGCATCGACGCGGAGGTCAACGCCGAGCTCGACCAGATCGAGCCCATCGTCGCCGAGCTCTTCCCGCTGCCCACGGGCATCGAGGGGGCGCTCTACAAGCTCCGGCTGATGCTCGGCACCGACCGCCAGGGCCGCTCCATCCTCATCCGGGCGGTCTACTCCGCCAAGGTCGCCATCCAGGTGGGCCTGGTCGTCTCCCTCATCGCGGTCAGCTTCGGCAGCCTGCTCGGCGCGGCCGCGGGCTACTTCGGCGGCATCGCCGACCACCTGATCATCTGGCTCTACTCCACCTTCAGCTCGATCCCCTACCTCGTGCTCCTCGTGGTCCTCGCATTCATGTTCACGGGCTCGAAGGTCGAGGGAACGCTCATCCCGCTGTACGTGGCGTTCTGCCTGACCTACTGGATCGGCCCGTGCCGTGTCACCCGCGGCGAGGCGCTCAAGCTCAAGGCCCTCGACTACGTCCAGGCGGCCAACGCGCTGGGGGCCTCCAGAAGCCGCATCCTGATGCGCCACATCGTGCCCAACACCGCCCACCTGATGTTCATCAACCTCTCGCTGCTCTTCATCGGCGCCATCAAGGGGGAGGTCGTGCTGACGTTCCTCGGCCTGGGCCTGAAGGAGGGCGCCAGCTGGGGCATCATGATCAACCAGTCCAAGTCCGAGGTCGTCTCGGGCTTCTTCTGGCAGATCGGCTCGGCGACCTTCTTCATGTTCGTCCTTGTCCTGGCCTTCAACGTGCTCACCGACGCCCTGCAGGACGCGTTCGATCCCAAGCACGTCGGCTGACCGCCCCGGACCAGGGCCGATCCTCAACCAACGAACAGGGCCGTGCCCAAAGGCACGGCCCTTTCTGTTTCCTGTTCAACCCGATCTCGCCCGCCTCAGCGCCCGCCGGCGGCCTCGAAACGGCGCGAAACCTCGCCCCAGTTGACGACCTTCATGAACGCCAGCAGGTAATCCGCCCGCCTGTTCTGGTAGTTCAGGTAGTACGCGTGCTCCCACACGTCCACGCCCAGCAGGGGGTCCGTCCCGGCGAACAGCGAGTCCTGCTGGTTGTGCATCTGGACGACCATCAGCCGGCCCGAGACCGACTCGCGCACGAGCCAGGCCCAGCCGGACCCCTCGACCGACGCCGCGCTGTCCCGGAAGAACTTCTCGAACTCCGCGTACGAGCCGAAATCGCGGCGGATCGCGTCCATCAGCGCGCCGCCGGGCTCACCGCCGCCCCCGGACTGCGGCGGGGCCATGTTCGCCCAGAACAGCGTGTGGTTGACGTGCCCGCCCGCGTTGAAGCTGAGCCGGCGCAGCCAGTACTCGAGCACGCCCGGGTCGCCCCCGCCGCCACGGATCTCGGCCAGCTTGGCCACCGCCGTGTTGAGCCCGTTGACGTAGCCTTGGTGATGCTTCTCGTGGTGGATCCGCATCGTCGTCGCGTCGATGTGCGGCTGCAGCGCGTCATAGGCGTACGGCAGATCCGGCAGCACGTACGTGCCCGACCCGGCGTCCCAGCCGAGCGCATCCGCCTCCAAAGCCGCCGGCGTGCGACCACGGGCCGCGGCCGCCCCGGTCCCGAGCCCCAGGCCCGCCATCGCGCCCATCGTGCCGATCGCCTCGCGTCGGTTCATTGCGGTCATCTATGTCTCCTTTCGAACAGAACCCGGCGGGATCAGTTCTGTCGCCCTTCGATCGCGGCGATCAGGCACCCGCTCGCAAGGATCAACAGGTCGTCGAGGTGTTCGTCTTCCATCAACGGCGAGATTCCCAGCCGATAAACGAACGGGTTGAAGTGCTGGCGGTACTTTGACAACTCCGCCCCGTCGGCCGAGCGGACCATCGCGTACCGCTGCGGGAACAGCAGCGAGGCGTAATCGATGAAACGCCGGGCGAACGGGGCGAAGCCGCCCTGCTCGCTCAGCACCGCCACCTGACGGCCCTCGGCGTCGAACACCAGCCACTCGTCCCGCACGAAAGACGACTTCATCCCCTTCCGACGCATGCTGCCCAGCGACTCGCCGGAAGGAAGCTGCACGTCGAAGGTCACGCCGAAGTCGATCACGCTCCGGGCCCGCAGCACGAGCAGCGTCTCGGACCGCGATTCGTCCGTGTAGAGGCGGATGTCCTCGCGGAGCTTGAAGGCCTTCTGGTGGCAGAACGCCACCACTCCCCCCGATTCGTCGTAGACATGGAACTTGGCCCCGAAGATCGTGAGCACCTTGCGACGGATGGTGTACTTCTCGCCAGGGGCGGGTTTGAATGCCACGCGATGACTCCGCTGTGTGTGCCCCGGATTGGCCCGGGCGACCCCAAACGGGGGAAGGCGAGCGGGGGGGACGGGGTGATCGTACCACACTCAAGGGGGACGCGGGACCAACGAAAAACGGGCGGGACCGGATGGTCCCGCCCGCGTGAGCGATCCGCGTGCGACGCGATCAGTTGGCCTCGCCAACCTCCCAGCGTCGGAAGTTCTTGAGCGAGCCGCCGGCGCCGACGACCTCCTTGACGGACTTGGAGGGGTCCATCACGAAGGCCTGCTCGGTCAGGGCGACCTCGGCGAAGAACTTGCGCATGCCGCCCTCGACCATCTTCTCGGCGATCTCGCGCGGCTTGCCGCTCTCGACCGCCTGCTCGATGCGGAACTTGCGCTCCTTCTCGACCAGATCGCTGGGGATGTCGTTGGCGGTCAGCCCCAGGGGGCGGGGGAACGCGGCGGTCACGTGCATGGCGATCTGGCGGAGGGTGTCCTCGGCGACGTCGCCCTCGGCCTCGATCAGCACGCCGGTCTTGCCGTCGTGGTGGACGTACTTGCCGTACACCGTCTTGTTGCCCGAGGCGTCGAGCTTCTCGACGCGCCCGATCGAGATGTTCTCGCCGGTGCTGATGCGGATGTCGTCGATCAGCGCGACCATCTCCGGGGTCGGCTCGGACGAGCCGGCCGGGGCGGCCAGGGCCATCTCGGCGAGCTTCTTGGTGATGCCGATGAACTTGTCGTTCTTGGCGGTGAAGTCGGTCTCGGCCCGGAGTTCGACGATGGAGGCCGCGCTGCCGTCGCCGGCCACGGCGACCTCGATGCGACCCTCGCCCGCGGCGCGGTCCATCTTGGACTCCATCTTGCCCTTGAGCTCCTTGCGGAGCAGATCCTCGGCCTTCTCGACGTCGCCGCCGGCCTCGATCAGGGCCTTCTTGCAGGCCATCATTGCGAGCCCGGTTTTGTTCCGGAGGCTCATCACGTCCTTGGCGTTGATTTCAGCCATGGTGGGTACTCTCCCGTCGTTGTCGTTCTTCGAGGACCCCGCGTGTGGTGGGGGCCCGGTGGATGTCTCGTTCGGTCAGTGAATCAGGATTCGGCCTTGGCCGGCTCGGCGTCGACGCCCGCGTCAACCTCGGGGCGGCCCGAAGCCGCGTCGTCGGCGCGGAACTGGGCCCGGCGGCTGCGACGGGGCCCGCCCGACTCGCCCGAGGCCTGCGACTCGTCGCTTCCCTCGCCGGTCTCGACCCGCATCTGCTTGCCGTCGGCGATGGCCTTGCACAGCTCGCGGACGATCACGTCGATCGAACGCATCGAGTCGTCGTTGCCGGGGATGGCCACGTCGACCAGCTCGGGGTCGCCGTCGGTGTCGATCAGGCACACCGTGGGGATGCCCAGCTTGCGGGCCTCGCGGAGGGCGTTGATCTCGCGGTTGACGTCGATGGCGACCATCACGCCGGGCATCTTGTGCATGCTGCGGATGCCGTCGAGGTTGCGCTTGATCTTCTTCATCTCACGCCGGAGCTGGCTCTCCATCTTCTTGGAGTAGCTCTGGAAGTTGTCGTTGGCCTCGATGGTCTCGAGCTCCTCGAGCCGCTTGAGCCGGGTGCGGATGGTGCGGAAGTTGGTCAGGGTGCCGCCGAGCCAGCGCTCGGTCACGTAGTGCATCTGCACGTCGGCGACGCGCTGCTCGATCACGCCCTTGGCCTGGCGCTTGGTGCCCACGAAGCACACGTCCTTGCCTTGGCTGACGGTGCGCGTGATCAGCTTCTTGGCGAGCAGGAGGCCCTTGACGGTCTCCTTGATGTCGATGATGTGGATGCCGTTGCGCTTGCCGTAGATGTACGAGCCCATCTTGGGGTTCCAGCCGCTGGAACGCTGTCCGAAGTGGATACCCGATTCGATCAGGTCCTGCACGAGTGGGTTGGCCATGGCGATCTTCTTTCGTTCGAGTTCAGCGACACCCGCGTCAGGACCGGTCCCGCACGCGTCAGGGCGCTTCGGTGGTAAACCCGCCTCCGGAACCTCAAGGGTCCGGTTCGGCGCGTTCCTTGCGAAAACAACAGCGGCCCGTACACCGAGCCCGGCGGCCTGATCTCCGGTCGGACCAGACCCCACAGTATAGAAACCGACCCCTTCCAAAGGCAAGAAACCGCCCGCCACCATCCTTCCCAAACAGACCCCGCCCGATCCAACCCACACAACCGGCTCCCGTCACCCGTCTCGACGGTCCCCGGGGCCAAGATTCCCGGGGAGGATCCGCTGGCCCGCGGCCACGGGCGGCGGAGGACCACGGCTTGTTGTGCCGAAGCGCCCTTGTCGCTGCGCCGCCCGCCGCTAGAATGGCTGCGAATCGGGCGCATAGCTCAGTTGGCTAGAGCGCTGCCGTCACATGGCAGAGGTCACTGGTTCGAGTCCAGTTGCGCCTATTCAGCCCACCGGGGACCGACATCTTGTCGGTCCCCGTGGCCGTTTTGGGCCGACGCGAGCAGGGCCGATCCCAAGAAAACGCCCCGCCGGTGTGGCGGGGCGTCTGGCGATTCTGATTTTATCCGGACCGATCAGATCGGGCGGACGGTGGGGTCGTTCGGGTTGACGGCGGGAGGACTGATTGGACGCCCACCGGGCCCGCCGCCTCCGCCGCCGTTGCAGTATCCAGGAATCCAGATGCTGCGGAAGAACAGGATGTCCGAGAAGTTCAGCAACCCGTCACCGTTCACGTCGGCTGCCAGGTCGCCATCGAGGTACCACTGGAAGAAGAGCTGCATGTCGGCCGTGTTCACCACGCCGTCGCCATTCAGGTCGCCCGGGCAGCTGGTGAGGATGGCGGGGCAGGATAGCGTCGGCGGAATGCCCGTCTGCGTGCCGTAGATGACCATCTTGAAGCTCGTCAGAGTCTTGGCGGAGTGGTCAAAGAACGCGCCGCCGGGCATGCCGAGCGGGCCGAGCAGCGTGACGTTCTCCTCGCCTGGATCGTCGTCGCCGGGCAGCGTGCCCTCGGGCGTTTCTTCGTCCGGACGGAAGTCCTGCAGGTACAGGTTCCAGGTGCCGCCGGAGATCTCACCCCAGTGCTTGTAGGTCGTGAACTTGTACTCCTGGTAGGCCTGATTCGTGTTCACGCCGCTGGAGTCGGCGCGGGGGATCGCGATGGGCGAGACGGACCCGCGGGGTGACTCGAGCACGAGGAACAGGTCGCCCGCCCCCGCGCCGCTGATGGTCAGCGTGATCTCCACGGTCTCGACCATGTAGTTCTCACGGACGCACGCGAGGCCGGTCACGGAACCGTTCGGCAGTTCCCGGGCCGCGGAGACTACAGCGCCCGGAACCAGCCGGAACAGGATCTTGGGCTCATCGTCGGTGCCGATGTTGCCGAGTTCCTCGAACGTGGCGTCGGGAACTTCGACCGACTGCTCGATCGTGCCCGAGTCAAGGGCGTACAGCTTCGGCAGCGTGCCCCACGACGACGCCGCGGCGACGGCGGCCTCGGCGTCGATCACGCCGAACCCGTATTGGTCGCTGTGCAGCACGTCGCCCGAGTTGACCTGCCAGAAGGTCGGGTTCTGGATGTTGGGGTCGTCCGGATCGGCCTGACCGTACCCGAACAGGTTTGTCCAGTAGGTGGCGACCGGATCAAAGTTGATCGGGACGGAGGTCTGCTGGAAGATGTGCTGGATGTCGCGGATGCTCAGGCCCGGGTTGGCCTCGAGCATGAGCGCGATGATGCCGCTGACGATCGGCGAGGCCGCGCTGGTACCGCCGAAGAAGCAGGTCAGCCCGTCGATCGTGTTGAGGGGGGCGGGGCAGTCGCTGCCGGTCCCGATCGGAGCCGTCGTGGTGATCCCGCGGCCGGAGGCCGTGCTGCCGTAACCGCCCGGGCCGTACGCGGCGTCCAGGTCGGCACCGGCAGAGTATCCGCCCGCGATGATCGAGGTGCCGGTCGTGGAGTAGCCCGCCAGTTCATTCGTCTCGCCGACCGCCGAGATCGCGAAGGTGAACGGATGCCCGGCGGCCTCCCAGTACTCAGCCCGGTCGCCCATCATCCCGGAGTACCGCCAGCCGAGGCCGTCGGAACCGTCGACATTGAAGTCGTCCGGCCCACCATCGACGCTGGTATCCGGGATATCCAGGAAGCCGAACTGAGGCAGGCTGACCGCGTTGCCGATCTGGAACCGGTTCCAGCCTTGGAAATGGCCCGCGTTACCAGCGGCGAAGACGAACACCCGGCCCTCGCGGCTGCGGCCGAGATCGATCCCTCGCTCGATCGCCAGCTCCTCAAACGCGGCCATCGGCACGCGCCGCACCGAGGGCAGCGTAACCTCGAAGTTGTCATCACTGATCGGGAAGATTCCGACGGGACCCTGAATGGGAAAAGAAACGTTGACCGGTCCCCAGGAGTTGTTGATGATGTCGATGTCCTGCAGCTTGTGGCCCCAAGCCTCGGCGGTCTCGATCGTGCTGCCGTTCCGCAGCGCGGCAAGCTGAGCGCCGTAGGCGACGCCGCGTCCGAACGCGCCGTTGTCGGCGGTGGCCGCGACCAGACCCGCGACCGCGGTCTCGTGGCTCACATCGATCTGGAACGGGTCAGTGATCTGCGAGAGACTCTGGTTGAAGTTGGCGAACAGATCGGTGTGGACCGTGTCGGAGTAGTCGTAGCCGGGGACCGCCAGGTTGTCGGGGTCGTACGGCGACGTGAAACTGCCGCGGTTCGCTTCGAGGATCCCGACCACCACGCCGTTCCCGGTGACACCGGTATCGTGCACGGCCTGGATGTTGTGGTCGGCGGCCGGCGACGAGGCGTTGTTAATGTGCCACTGCCGGCTCAGGGCAGGATCACCACCGCCGCCGCGGGCCGACCGATACTCCCGCGGCTGCTCCTGATTGACGAACGAGTTCTGGATCCCGGGCACGGCACGAACCAGTTCGGTCGCCCGGATGGCGTTGCGCACGGTCCGCAGGTCCAGCGAGTAAACCCCCTCCAGGCTCGCGGACTCGATCAGCATGTTCGCGTTCAGCCAGGGGTACTGCGCCCGCAGCGTCTCGACCGCGGCCAGCGCAGCGTCCCGCGATTCGGCGGCGAACACCAGTTCGCCGTACACCACGTGCCGAGGCGCCTGCGCCTCCAGCACGCCCGGGAACCCGGCGGTGTCCACCGCCACCGAGGCGTACGCGTTCGGGTTCTCGACCTTCAGGCTCAGGTACGACCCGGAGCCCTGCGGCACCAGCATCCGTTCGGCCGTCTGCACGCCCGTGCCGGATTTGGCGGGTCTCGCGCCGGTCGCCGGGGCCTGAGGCTGGGCCAATGCGCCCATGGAAAGCCCGCTCACCGCGATCAGGGCGAACGCCAGAGACCGACGCTCGGACAGGCCATCGCCGCGGCCGGCGTTCCAGAAATTCATATGCATCAATACGCTCCTGAGGCTTCTTCTCGATCGACGGAACGACCCGAGGGACATCGTGTGGTGATTCTATCGGCAAACGCCCGGGAAATCATGCCGGGGTGCTCCCGGCCTCTTCCCAGCCCCGCGGGAGGGCCGGCAACGGCTCCCGGGGCCGTTGAAAGTCCATACGCGGCCTCGCACGCCCGGTTGCCACGTCCGGGCCCATCTCGGCCCAAAATCCGGGCTCAATCCTGATCCGGCTCGGTCATCGAGCGGGGGTCGAGCAACTCTTCCAGTCTGGCCTCGCCCACCAGTTTCTGCTCGATCGCCAACGCCCGCACGGTCTTGCCCTGCTCGTACGCTTGGTAGGCCAGCTTGGCCGAGGCGTCGTACCCGATCTCCGGAACCAGGCTGGTGCACATCGCAAGCGAGCCCTCGATCAGCGCGGCGCAGCGGGCCTCGTCCGGCTCCAAATCCTTGAGAAGATTGGAGTTAAACGTATCGCAGGCCCCCGTCAGCAGGTTGATCGAATCGATCAGGTTGGCCGCCATCATGGGCATCGCCACGTTCAGGTCGATCAGCGAGCCCACCCCGCCCAAGCCGCCCGCGGTGATCGCGGCGTCGTTGCCGATGACCTGGCAGGCGACCATGACCACCGCCTCGCAGATCACCGGGTTGACCTTGCCCGGCATGATGCTCGAGCCGGGCTGAACCGCGGGCAGTTTCAGCTCCCCGATCCCGCAGCGCGGGCCGGAGCCCAGCCAACGGATATCGTTGGCGATCTTCGTGAGGCTGACCGCCACCGTCCGCAGCAGGCCCGAGACCTCAACGAACCCGTCCTTGGCGTGCTGGGCCTCGAAGTGGTTCTCCGCCTCGCGGAACGAGATGCCCGTGGACTGGCTCAACTCCTGGCAGACCAACCCCGCAAACCGGGGGTGGGTATTGATGCCCGTGCCCACGGCGGTGCCGCCGATGGCCAGTTCGCCCAGCGTCGCGAGGGCCCGGATTAGGCGGTCCTCGGCGTGCCGCATCTGGGAGGCGTAGCCGCTGAACTCCTGGCCGAGCCGGATGGGGGTGGCGTCCTGAAGGTGGGTGCGCCCGATCTTGATCACCGAATCCCACGCCTCCGCCTTGGCCTCGAGCTCATCCCCGAGGGCCCGGACGGCCGGGAGCAGCTTCTGCTGGATCGCCACGGCCGCCGCCACGTGCATCGCGGTGGGGAAGGTGTCGTTGCTCGACTGGCCCATGTTCACGTGGTCGTTGGGGTGGACCGCTGCGTCCTTCTTCAGATAGGCGGGGTCTTTGCTCGAGCCGATGGCGGCCCCGTTGTCCAGGCACACGAGGTTGGCGATGACCTCGTTGGCGTTCATGTTGGTGCTGGTGCCCGAGCCGGTCTGGAAAATGTCCACCGGGAAGTGCCGGGCGAGCCCGCCGCGATCCTTCAGACCGGCCAGGACGGTCCCGCAGGCGGCCTCGATCGCGTGGGCCTTGGGCTCGGGGAGCTTGCCGAGTTGCTGGTTGGCCCGGGCCGCGGCGGCCTTGAGCATCGCGTAGGCCCGGATCAACTCCCCGGGGACCGGCCGCCCGGAGATGGGGAAGTTGAGCACCGCCCGCTGGGTGGACGCCCCGTAGAGCACGTCCGCGGGGACGGACATGGCACCCATGGAGTCCTTCTCGATCCGGGTCTGATCCGCCTGAGCCGCCGCCTGAGCCATCCTTGCACGCTCCTTTCGGGTGTTCGCGGTACGATCCTACCCGTCCGGGCACGCAACAACACGCGGTCGCGGACCGTATCAACCGGTGTGGAGCCGCGGCGGAGGTGCCTCCGCAGGCCCGCCCGCCGTTCCGCCGAAGCCCTTCCGACCGACCCTCCCCACGCCGACCCCGATCGGAGCCGATGATGACACGCCGCCTCGCAGTGCTCGCCGCCCTCGCCCCCGGGTTGCTCGCCATTCCCGTCTTCGCCGCGAGCCAACCGCAGATCGGCGACGAGGACGAGGGCCTCAAGTCCAACCGGTACATGGAGTACAAGAACCCGAAGGCGTGGGTGGTCAAGGGGCAGTACTTTGTCTACCCGGACGGCCGGCGGGTGAACCGGCTGACCGACTGGCCCGGCTGGACCTACGAAAAGTTGGAAATGGTGCTGCCCTATGTCACGCAGACCGGCAACGCCTGGACGACCAAGGAGCAGGCCGACTACCCGGTCGCCCAGATCAACATCAACTACCGCGCCAACTCCGCGCTGTTCGAAGCCCGCCAGGGCCGCGTTCCCGGGACCGAAGCGCCCTACATGATCTACACCGCGCCCGAGCCGGTGTTCGTCGACCGGATCCAGTTCGGCTTTGCCAACGCCCTCGTCTGCGCCGAGACCGAGTTCAACGAGAAGGAAGCATGGGACGTGCCCTGGCCGTCCCGGTGGCCCGTCGACGCGGCGGCCTGGCTCGAACGCGACGCCGTGCTCGATCTCGACGATGAGCAGGGGGTCGATCAGGTGGCCGCGCTGCTGGAGCAGTGGACGGGAGGGAACGACCCCCGCCAGATCCCGCCGGTCCAGCTCGCCAAGTTTCTCACGGGGAACGTGATCGAGCACATCCGCCACGATGTCCCGGCCACGGAGAACCCAAGCGGCCGACCCCCGCGCATCGTTCAGTCCGGCACCGGCACGACCAAGACGACCACGATCCTCGATCTGGGCGCGTCGCTGAACTTCTCCGGCATGATCGCCGGGCTGAACGTCCAGGACGCGGGAAAGACGGCGGTGTCGGGTCGGGGCTCTCCGCACGACGACACCGTGCTGCTGACGGCGATCCTGCGACGCGCCGGTATCCCGGCGCGGACCCTCATCGGCGTGGACAAGAACGAGAACGGCAGCCGCAAGCAGGTCAAGAGCTGGGTCGAGTTCGCGCTGGTCGCGCCGGACGTGGACCGCGTGATCTGGGTTCCGGTCGACCTGTGGGAACTCCGCAGCAGCGGACGCAACACGCGCAACTGGCAGCAGCCCTGGAAGCATTTCGGGACCAGCGAAGAGCTGCGCGACACCGTCCCGGTGGCGCACCACTTCCATCCGCCGGCCAACTACCGCTCGTACTTCGTCCCCGCCCTCTACGGCATCCGTTCGGAAGACGAGCTGGACGACGCCGGCATCCAGGGCCTGCTCTTCGACGTCAACTCCCAGCCCAACCGCGGCGGGAACTAAGCGCCCGAGTCCCGCTCATCCGACCGGCTCAGGTGTCCAGCGAGTTGCCGAACCGCGCTTCCTGCAGCGGCGTGACGACCTCGAGGATCTTCTTGAGCACCGCGCCGGGCGAGCCCACCGCGTCGACCTCGCGAACCAGCCCCTTGTCGAAGCAGTTCAACACCGGCCGGGTCTCGCGGTCGTAGATATCCAGCCGGTTGCGGACGACCTCTTCCTTCGCGTCGTCGACGCGCTTCTCCTTGAGGGCCCGCCCGCGGAGGCGCTGGACCATCCGCTCGCGGTCCTTGGCGATCAGGTGCACCACGCACGTCACGTCGATGTGGTCGCGGATCAGATCCACCTGTCGCACGGTCCGGGGCAGGCCGTCGAGCACCAGCATCTGCTGGTGCGGCCGGAACTGGTTGAGCACCGTGAAGGCGTGGGTGTAGCGGCTCCACATGTCCACGGTGATCTCGTCGGGCACCAGCTCGCCCCGCGACGAATACTCGAAGAACACCCGACCGAGCTCGCTGCCCTTGTCCATCGCGCGGAACATGTCCCCGGTGGAGAGGTGGAAGTAGCCCGGGATCTGTCCCAGCAGCTTGCCCTGCGTTCCCTTGCCGGCTCCGGGCGCTCCGAAGAGCAGCACCGCCTGATACCGATAGCCCATCGCTGGCTCCCGCGGGTTTGCCCGGTCTCCGTCCCTCACGGGACCGGGGTGGTGAGGATAGGTCGGCTGCCCCCGCCCGGGCCTTCACCGATCCCCAACGAAAAAGGGGTGCGGTCCGAGAAGACCGCACCCCTGAGATGATGGACTCAGCCCGCCCGTGGCCCGATCAGGCGCCCGAGGCGATGACTTCCTTCTGCAGGCTGGCCGGCATCGCGCGGTACTCCTGGAACTCCATGGAGTTGGCCGCACGGCCCTGCGACAGGCCGCGGAGCACCGTGGTGTAGCCGAACAGCTCGCTCAGCGGGACCTCGGCGGTGATCTCCTTGATCATGCCCTTGTCCTCCTGGTCGAGGATCATGCCGCGACGGCTCGACAGGTCGCCCGTCACGTTGCCCATGTACTCGTTGGGCGTGGTCACGACCACCTTCATGATCGGCTCGAGCAGCACGCTGCCGGCCTTGGCGACCGCCTCGCGCAGGGCCAGGCGCCCGGCCTGCTCGAAGGCGACCTGCGACGAGTCGACCGGGTGGTACGAGCCGTCGACCAGCTCGACCTTGACGTTGATCAAGGGGTAGCCCGCGGTCACGCCGCCGATGGCGGTCTGGCGGACGCCGTACTCGATCGAGGGGATGTACTCCTTGGGCACCGAACCGCCGACGATCTTGTTCTCGAAGGCGATGTTGTCCTTGAAGTTGAGCTTGGCGGCCTCGGCCTCTTCCTTGGTGAAGGGCAGGATGTTGATCGTGCAGTCGCCGAACTGACCACGCCCGCCCGTCTGCTTGACGAACTTGCCGCGGATGTTCTTGGCGGTGCCGGCGATGGCCTCGCGGTACGACACGCGGGGACGACCGACCTCCACCCCGATCTTCATGTCACGCACGAGCTTGTTCTTGATGATCTCAAGGTGCAGCTCGCCCATGCCGGAGATGATGGTCTGGCCGGTTTCCTCGTTGTACTCCGAGCGGAAGGACGGGTCCTCGCGCCGGATGGTCACCAGGGCCTCGGACAGCTTGCGCTTGTCGTCGGCGGTCTTGGGCTCGATCGACATCGAGATGACCGGCTCGGGGAAGGTCATCCGCTCGAGTATCACGGGCTGGTCCGGATCGCACAGGGTGTCGCCCGTGATCGAGTCCTTGATGCCGACCACGGCCACGATGTTGCCCGCGCCCGCCTCGTCGAGGGCCTTGCGGTCCTTGGCGTGCATCTCGAAGATGCGCGAGGCGATCTCACGCTTGTTGTTGCCGGGGTTGAGCGTGCGGGTGCCCTTGATCAGCTTGCCCGAGTAGATCCGCATGTAGGTCAGGTCGCCGTGGGTGTCCGACACGACCTTGAACACGAGCGCGCTGAACGGCGCCTCGTCCGAGTGGTCGCGGACGATCTTCTTCTCCGCGTCCCGCGGGTCGGTGCCGACCATCTCGGGCACCTCCTCGGGGTTGGGCAGGTAGTCGATCACGCCGTCGAGCAGCCGCTGCACGCCGATGTTCTTCAGGGCCGATCCGCAGAACACGGGGTAGCACTCGCGTGTGATCGTGCCCTTGCGCAGCGCCTTCTTGATGCCCTCGATCGAGACGCTGTTCTCGTCCTCGAGATACGCGCCCATCAGGTCGTCGTCCAGGCTCACGGCCCCCTCAATCAGCTCGTGCCGCCACTGCTTGGCGCGGTCGATCTCATCGGCGGGGATCTCCATCTCGGTCACGACCGCGCCCGAGCTGTCCGGCTCGAAGCGGTACGCCTTCATGCCCAGCAGGTCGATGATGCCCTTGAGGTCATCGCCCGCGCCCCAGGGGATCTGCACGGCGATGGCGTTGGCGCCCAGACGCTTCTTGATGGACTTGAACGAGTAGTCAAAGTCCGCGCCCATCTTGTCCATCTTGTTGATGAAGCACATGCGCGGCACTTTGTACCGGTCGGCCTGACGCCACACGGTCTCGGACTGCGCTTCCACGCCCTCCTTGCCGTCGAACACCGCCACCGCGCCGTCGAGCACGCGCAGCGACCGCTCCACCTCGATGGTGAAGTCCACGTGCCCGGGCGTGTCGATCAGGTTGATCTTGTACTCGCGCCCCTTGTGCACCCACGGGCAGGTCGTCGCGGCCGACTGGATCGTGATGCCACGCTCCTGCTCTTCCTGCAGGAAGTCCATGGTCGCCGTGCCCTCGTGCACCTCGCCGAGCTTGTAGTTCTTGCCGGTATAAAACAGGATGCGCTCGGTCACGGTCGTCTTGCCCGCGTCGATGTGGGCGCAGATCCCGATGTTGCGGATGTTTGTCAGGTCGGTGGCCATCGCCGTTGTTCCTCTCGCTCGGTCGCCCCGGGGTCGGTTGCCGGGCCAGTCTTCAAACTCAGTCCCGGGTCGCTGCCCGGCCCCGGCAACCCGCCGGGTCTATCGCTCGCCGTCCCGGATTCACGACCGGGGACGGTCTCATCAATCTGTTCGGTTGCGTCGGATATTGCCCGCCCGCGGCGTTCAAACACCCGCGCGCATCACGCCCGTGATCGCGCCGGCGGTCTCTGGATCTGGGTCGCCAGTGTCTTCCACCGGACCTGCTCCAAGTCTTCCGGGACCCACGGCCCCGGGACGCCGCGTGCCCCCGAGGGCACGCATCGCCGGACGAAAGCACAATCCGGCCCGTGATGGTAGCGCCG
>TARA_R110000782_G_scaffold57258_5_pt1 | contig 33527 bp, 30 predicted proteins | sample TARA_R110000782 | Tara Oceans TARA_R110000782 (sample SAMEA4397859) | marine metagenome | biome: Polar Biome; feature: [SRF] surface water layer (ENVO:00010504); material: water (ENVO:00002006), including particulate matter (ENVO:01000060) such as... | depth 5 m | reverse complement strand
GGGGGGATTGACTACCAGTCCAGCGTGACGGCACGGCCCTCAGAGGCCGAGCGTTGCTCGGCTTCGATGATGCGTGTCACGGCGTGGGCGTCGTCGACGGTGGGTAGCTCGCCGGCGACGGCCGGCTCCAGCACCGCCCGCACGACCGCCCGGGCCTGCTCGTCGTAGCCGGTCCGGGCGGGCAGTTCGATCGGGTTTGCCCGCCCGCCCGCGTGCAGAACCAAGGAACGGTCGCGGGAGGAATCGAAGGTCATCACGGCCCGCTCGAACTCGACCGTGAACGCCATCCGGAAGGGGAAGGCGGGGTCATTGAGCCAGCCGCCCTCGGCCGCGACCGCGGGGCCGTCGGCGTAGCGGTACTGCGTGGAGATGTGGTGGGCGTCGCCGATGGAACTGACGGCGACGGGGTTTCCGAAGACCGAACGGGCGAAATCGGCGTCGTGGACGTGCAGGTCGAAGATCGCGCCGCCGGAGCGGCCGGTGTCGGCGTAGAACGCGCCAGCCCAAGCGGGCGGTGCGCCGAGCCGCTCGAAACGGGCGTGGACCACGCGGCCGTGCTCGCCCGAACCGATCATCCGGCGAAGGTCCGACCAGCCGGGCCAGTGGCGGATGCACATCGCCGGCACGCACAGCAGGTCGGAGCGGGCCGCACGATCTCGCAGCCGATCGATGTCCGAGAGGCGGACCGCGACGGGCTTCTCCACGAGCACGTGCTTGCCGGCATCGAGCGCCCGGATCGCCAGGTCCACGTGGGTGTCGGTGTGCGTGCAGATGCTGACGAGGTCGATCGAATCGTCCGCCAGGAACGTGTCAACTTCGGCGTGCCCGGCGATCCGCTGGGGGTCGAAGATCCGATCGTCGGCCCCGGCGTCCGCGATGTTCCCGGTGATGGTTGCACGGCCAGCGCGTCGGTCGGGGTCGCGATCGCAGACGGCGCGGAGTTCGCAGTTCACCCCGTCACGCTGCGCGTCGAGGTACGCCCGCGCGTGGGTCTGTCCCATGAAGCCCATCCCGATGATCCCGATACCGACCGGCGTGCTCATGCGTACTCCACCCATCCCGCGTGGGCTCTTACGAGTGCGGCCGCCGCGGTCACATCCTTGACACGCTGGTCGCCCGCTTCACGCTCGATGACGAGATCGCAATCCGTCAGCTTCTGGCGCACGATCCCGAAAAACGCCGCCCAGTCCACCGCGCCGGTTCCGGCGGGCACTTCCTGGCCCCAAGTCCCGGGCGTAGTGCTGGGGATCGCGTCCTTGACGTGGATCTGCTCGACGCGGTGGGCGAGGCGATCGAGGGCGTCGGCCGGGTCGCCCATGCCGTACAGGATCATGTTGGCGGGGTCGAAGTTGATCCCGGCGGTGGGCCGGTCCAGCGCGTCGAGGGCCGCGATCAGCGAATCGGCGGTCTCCTGGCCGGTTTCGAGCCCCACGCGGACGCCGCAGCCGTGGAACACGTCCACCAGATCGCGGAGGCGGTTGATGAGCTTGGTCCACTCCGGGTCGCCCGAGTCGTGCGGGATGAAGCCCGCGTGGAAGGTGACGAGGTTGATGCCGATCCGCGCGGCCAGTTCCGCGTTGCGTCTGGCCGCGGCGAGGTTCTCCGGCCAGGTCGCGTCGGGGCGGACCCCCCCGGTCTGGCGGATGGTGTCAAGGGTCGAGTAGTCCTCTCCCGCGGTGGCCATCATGCCGGAGACGATCTCGATGCCGGCCCCGTCGAGGAGAGACACGGTCTCGATCTCGTCCCACTCGCCGAGCCGGATCGGGTCGAGCGCGAGCTGGATGCCGGGGACGTTGGCGGACCGGATCTTTGTGACCAGGTCCGCGGGCGAGGTCGGCTGCAACGACCATGAGCAGACGGCGAGCGTGGCGGTCAAAGCGGGGCCCCCGTCCGGGCGAGCGGCTCGGCTTCCGACGCGCCCGCCTCGTCGTCCAGCGAGCCGTCCGCGGCGCTGGGCTTCCAGGTGACGAAGCCTTCGATGGCCTGGTACTCGGGTAATCCCAGCGCGTCGTAGAGCTCCGCGGTGGTGCGGTTGCGGTCCTCGGCGCGTTCCCAGAACTCGCGGGGATCGTTGGGCCCCGGGAAGAGGGCGCGGTCCTTCTGGCTCTGGTGCTTAAAGATCGCCATACGCTTGCGTTCGACCTCGTCCGGGGACAGCGGGACCGCCATTTCGATGTCCTCGGCGCCCCATTCCTGCCAGGCGCCGCGGTAGAGCCACACCGTGCAGTCTTTCATCCACGCCTCCTCGCGCAGCCGGTGCAGGGCCGTGGTGATCGCCGCCAGGCACACGCGGTGCGTGCCGTGCGGGTCGGACAGATCGCCCGCGGCGTAGACCTGGTGCGGTTTGACGGTGCGGAGCAGGTCCGTCACGATGCGGATGTCGTCCTCGCCGATGGGCTTCTTCTTGACCGTGCCGGTCTCGTAGAACGGCATGTCGAGGAAGTGGATGTTGGCGGGTTTGACGCCGGAGTACTTCGCGCCGGCGCGGGCCTCGGCCCGTCGGATGAGGGCCTTGATGGTCTGGATCTCGGACGAGTCGACCTGGCCGGGGTGCTTGGTGCGGATGAAGTCCTGCACGCCGCGGGCGACGGCGGAGATCTCGGCCTCGGCGATGTTGAGCGCTCTGGCCAGTTCCTCGGTGAAGTCGGCGAACTTGGCGGCCTCGTCGTCGAACACGGCGATGTTGCCCGACGTCTGGTAGGCGACGTGCACGTCGTGGCCCTGGTCGCACAGGCGGATGAACGTGCCGCCCATGGAGATCACGTCGTCGTCGGGGTGGGGCGAGAACACCAGCACGCGCTTGGGGAAGACGTCGTTCGGGCTGGCGTCGTCGACGCCCTTGCCGGGCACGAACCTCGGGCGGCCCGGCTTTCCGCCGGGCCATCCGGTGATGGTTTTCTGCAGGGTCTTGAAGATCTCGATGTTGACCTGGTAGGCCCCGCCGCGTGTGGCGACGAGCTCTTGCAGGCCGTGCTCGTTGTAGTCCTCGTTGGTGAGTTTGAGGATCGGCTTGCCGAGGTTGCGGGCCAGCCAGATGACCGCACGCTTGACGAGCCGCTGGTCCTCCCACGAGTGTCCGAACCGCTTGACGGGGCCGAGGAGCCAGGGCGTCTTGAACCGGGTCAGCTCGGCCGCGGCGGCCTCGTCGAGCACGAAGCGGGCGTTGGGATGCTCCTGAAGGAACGAGGCGGCGACCGTGTTCGTGATCTCGCCCTCGACGGCGCGGCGAACGATGGGAGCCTTGTGCTCCCCGAACGCCATCAGCACGACCCGCTTGGCGTCGAGGATCGAGCCGACGCCCATGGTGATGGCCTGGTGGGGCACGTTCCACTCGCCGAAGAAGTCGCTGGCCGCGTCCATCCGCGTGACCTTGTCCAAAGTGATCAGGCGGGTGCGGCTGTCCTTTGGTGAGCCGGGCTCGTTGAAGCCCACATGGCCCGTGCGCCCGATGCCCAGCAGCTGCAGGTCCAGACCGCCCGCGTCGGCGATCGCCTTTTCGTAGCGATCGCAGTACGCCTCCACGTCGTCGCGGGGGATCGTTCCGTCGGGCACGTGGGCGTTGGCGGGATCGATGTCGACGTGGTCGAAGAGGTGCTCGCGCATGAAGCGGCGGTAGCTCTGCAGTTCATCTGGACCCATGGGCCAGTACTCGTCGAGGTTGAACGACACCACGTCGCGGAAGGACAGGCCCTCCTCGCGGTGGATGCGGACGAGTTCGTCGTACACGGCCTGCGGCGTCGAACCGGTCGCCAGCCCCAGCACGGTCTTGCGGCCTTCGGCCGAACGGGCGCGGACGAGATCGGCGATCTCACGGGCGACGGCCCTTGAGGCGAACGAGGACGATGCGTGAACTGTGACGGGCACGCGTTCGGGTGCGTGGCCGCTGTGGTCGGGTCCGGTCACGGGTCTCTCCCTCTGAGACGGTGTCAGGTCCGGCGGGGCGCGAATGCTCCGGAAAAAGCCCTATCGACCGATGTCTCGGCCGATGGGTTCGGGATCAGGGAGGGATTGCACCGATCCCGGAAAGATTATATAACCTTACTGGCTTTGGCGGCGTTGTCAACCGCCTCGGCGGCTCCGAGACCATCTCGGGCGGTCGCCAAGTCACCCGTGGGGGCGTCCCCTCGGGCGGCTTTGGCGAAATGGACCAGCTGACGGGAGAATCGAACTTCGTGCGTCTCGACCTCGATCAACTCGGCCGGACCGATCCCCGGGCGGTAGACCAGCTCGGTGGGCTTCATGTAGTCGTAGTGGAGCGAGCCGCTGGTGCCGATGAGGTCGACGGTGAACCGCTCGGGCTCGAGCCAGCCGGCGAGGATCACGCCCGCCACGCCGGCGTGCTCGCCCTCGGAGGCCTTGACCAGCACGGTGGCGCTGGACTCGCCCCGGCCCTCCCAGTCGTGGTCGAAGACCGAGCCGATGACCTCCGCGGGTCCGACGAGAAAGCGGAACAGGTCGAGCGAGTGGCAGCCGGTGTCGATGAACGAGCCGCCGCCCGAAACCGCGGGGTCGGACATCCACCGCTCGGCCATGGGCGGGTGGTGGAAGGCGAAGGCGTTCTCGAAGCGGGACAGGCGTCCGATCTTGCCCGAGGCGACGAGCTTCTTCATCTCAACGACCGGCGGCGCGAAGCGGTGGCAGTAGGCCAGACCCAGCAGCGTCCGCGGGTGCGCGTCGGCGATCTCGACGATGCGGGCCGCGTCCTCGGCGTTGCTGGCCAGCGGCTTCTCGGCGAGCACCGCGATGCCGCGCTCGAGCGCGCCGCGGATGGGCTCGACCCGGACGATCGGCGGCGTGCAGAGCACGATGCCGTCGACGCCGATCTGCTCTGCGTCGAGCGCCTCGAAGAACGCGTCGACGGAGTCGAAGACCCGTGCTTCGTGCAGATCAGCGAGCTTCTTGGCGGCGTCTGTGTTGGTGTCCACGACCGCGACGATGCGGACGCTGCCGCCCGAGTCCTTGACCGCGGCCGAGTGTGCGTTGGAGATGCCGCCGGCGCCGATAACGGCGAGGGCGAACGGTTTGCTATTGCTCATGTCTTTCACCATCCGGGCGTCGCCCGGTTCCGAAACTTCTTCGCGCGGGCCAGTGCCCTCGCCGTTGTCAAAGGGTAGACGCATGCTGGAAGGATTCGTCAAGTGGCTCGGGGTGCTGTTCGTCGGATGGGGGTTGTCCGGCTGCGTTTCGCCGGCCGGTGCCGCCCACGGGGCCGGTCCCGACCCCGAGGTGCGGGGCGTCTGGTTGACGACCACCGCCAACGACCACATCGCATCGCCCGAGAACACGGCGGAGACCATGCGCCGGCTCCGGGCGATCGGGCTCAACACGGTGTACGTGGAGGCCTGGAAGAACGGCTACACACAGTTCCCGTCCCAGACACTGAAACAAGTGATCGGAGTCGATCGACGCCCGGAACTGGTCAAGCAGGACCCGGGCGATCCGGACGGGCCGTTGCTGGCCCGGGATCTGCTGGGCGAGGCGGTCATCGAGGCGCACCGCAACGGGCTGATGATCATCGGATGGTTCGAGTACGGGTTCATGGCGGCCCACAAAGACACGCAGAACCATCTCAGGCAGATGTACCCGCAGTGGCTCAGCCGGGACCAGAACGGCAACGAGGTTGCGCCGAACGGCTTCGTCTGGATGAACCCGCTGCACCCCCAGCCGCGGCGGTTGCTGCTCGACCTGATCCTTGAGGCGGTCGACCGGTACGACCTGGACGGCGTGCAGTTGGACGACCGGATCGTCTGGCCGTACTACACCATGGGCTACGACGATTTCACGGTCGCCTGGTACCGCAACGAGCACGGCGGCAAGGCTCCCCCTTCCGACCCAAAGGACCCGGAGTGGATGAGGTGGCGGGCCGACAAGGTCAACGAGTACGCCCGTCAGTTCGTGCGTGAACTGCGCGAGAAGCGGCCGGGATTGATCGTCTCGCTGAGTCCCGCGCCCTACCCGTGGTGCTGGGAGAACTACCTGCTGGAGTGGCCCCGGTGGGCCGCGTGGGAGCCGGGCAACAGCGAGAACACGTGGTGGGACGAGTTCATCCCGCAGTGCTACCGCTACGACTGGCCGGCATTCAAAGCGACCTGGGATCAGCAGCTCGGCGAGCTGCGACGGGCCGGGGCGGGCGGTCGCGTCGGCGACATGCTCGCGGGCGTGCTGACGACCGGCAGCCGACCCGAGCCGGTGCCGTGGGCGGATCTCGAGCAGGAGATCGGGCACGTCCGCCGGACGGGCGGGGGCGGCCATGTCTGGTGGTTCAGCCGTGGCGTGCTCGACGAGTATCCGGCGGAGATCACGGCGTTCTACGACGTCGCACGGACCGGGCAGGCCGACCACCCGCACCGTCCGTCCGGATGGCGTGCCCCGTCTGTGGTGCTCGCCCGGGCGGGCAGCGGAGCGTGGACGACGAGTGCGCTCCCCGCGGGGCGGTATCGGCCCATTGTCCGCGACAGCACAGGAGGTCCGTGGACGGAACTGGACCCGCTGGACCACCCGGGCGGGGTCCTGCGTATCGAGCATGCGGACGGTTGGGCCGCGGTCGAGCTGCTCGTGGACCGGCGGCGGGAAATGTCGCACTATCCGCCGAATCCGTGACGTTGCGGGCTGAATCAAGACCATAATGGGGCGGGCTTCGGCCCTGTCGGAGGGACGCTTGGGAATGGTATTGAGATGGGTGCTGGTGTTGTTGTTTGTGTGGGTCGCGCCCGCTGTCGCCGCGCCGGTGATCGTCACCGAGGTGGATCGAACGATCCAGAATCGCCTGGTGCGCGGCTGGGTCGCCGTGGTGGACCTGTCGGACCCGACCGTCGAGATTGTGGTAACCGACCCGGCGCCGGAGGGCACAGGGGCGGAGGCGGTGCTCGCACGGACGGACATCTGGCAGCAGGCGAACGGCCTGCGTCTGGCGATCAACGCGAACTACTTCGGAACGCTGCCGGACGACAAGGCGGACATCATCGGGCTGAGCGTGTCCGACGGGGTCATCGTTTCGGGCGCCCGCCGCTTCGGCTCCAACCCGCATGATCCGGCCCTGATGTTCGACAACGACGGCATGGCCACGATCGGCGGGTTCTCCAACGCGGACGCGCAGCAGGCCCGCGACGCGGTCGCGGGGGTCGGTCCCTCGAACACGGACTCTGTGCAGGGCACGCAACTCGTGACCGACGGGCAGAACACCGGCCCGACCACCCGGGTTGATCCCGGCGCCCGCAACCCCCGGACGGCGGCGGGTGTGTCCGAGGACGGGCGCACGCTGATCCTGATGGCCATCGACGGGCGCCAGCCGGGCTGGTCCGAGGGTGTGACCCTCGCGCAGCTGGCGGACCTGATGATCGAGTTCGGCGCGTGGGATGCCATCAACCTGGATGGCGGGGGCTCGACCTCGTTCGTTTCCGACGACGGCACGACACGCCGAACCAACCGCCCCTCCGATGGACAGTTCCGGGCGGTGGCCAATCACCTCGGCGTCCGGATCAACGCGTCGTTGCCACCGGACGCGCAGGCGCGACGCAAGATCCGGGGTGTCTGGCTCCGGCCGCCAGCGTCGCTGTCCACGCTGGACGCGAACTTCCAGTCGCTGGCGGCGTGCGGGATCCGGGATGTGTTCCTGGAGACGTTCTACTGGGGACTGGCGACCAACACGTCCGCGGTGTTCCAAGACCGATTCGGATTCGACTATCTCGAGGAGGCCATCAGGATCGGCGCCGCCCGCGGCATCCGAGTTCACGCGTGGCTCGAAACGGCGTACTGGTCGTACGGGGGCAGTGGGGACTACATCCTCGACCAGCACCCGGAATGGAAGGTCACCGACCACAACGAGAACACGGACATCGGCGATGTTCCCGGGCAGGTGTTCGTGAACATCGGGCTGGCAGGGGTGCAGGACATGCTTGCTGCGTACTGCGCGGAACTGGCGCGGTACCCCGGACTCTGGGGCATCCAGACCGACTATCACCGATTCCCGCTCGACAACAACACCTCCGATGGGCAGCCCGGGCCGTACTCGTACGACTTCAACGCTCGGTTGGAGTTCTTCGGCCAGCACGGCGTCGACCCGCTGGTGGGCGTCCGCGGCCCGGGCGCACCGCTCTGGAGCCAGTGGGTGGCGTTCCGCCGGGCGCGCATCGCCAGGGCGGCGCAGGTCATGAACGACGCCATTGAGTCGGTCGATCCGGGCCTGCAGTTCTCGGGGGCGATCTTCGCGCAGGCGATGTCCAGTTCCGCCCAGCTGGTCAAAATGCAGGACTGGCCGACGATGGCGCAAAACGGCTGGCTCGAGTTGATCGTGCCCATGGCCTACGCGACGTCCACGTCGGGCATTCGCAACGATCTGCGGACCGCCCTGGACTCGGCCGGGCCGGCCCGCGTGGTTGCTGGTCTTGCGATCCTCACGAATCAGAGCCGACCGAGCCTTTCTCAGCAGCTCGCCGCGGCCAAAGGCGAAGGCGTCGAAGACTTCATCCTCTTCGATGCCAACACGTTGATCGGCAGCGTGGCGATGCAGAGCGAGTTGCGTTCGTTCCTCCTCACTCAGGCGAGTTTCCAGGACGCGGACTTCAATCGCGACACCGACGTGGACGCGCGGGACCGGGCGTTCTTCGAGTTCGCGTACCAGTCGGCACCGGGCGCCCCGCCCGCCGGGTTCGAGCAGGCGGACCTGAACGCCAACGGGGTTATGGATGACGAGGACCGCGCGATCTTCCGGGATCGCTTCCGCAGATTCCGGTTCAACGCCGACGGGGTTGTGGGGGAGAAGCAGCTCGCCGCGTTCCACAAGGCGTTCACCGGCGCGGGTCCCGGCGGTTTCCAGTCCGGGGTGCTCGGGCTGTTCGACCTGGACGGCGACGGGGACGTGGATTACCAGGACCAGTTGGTGCTGCACACGCTCCTGACGGAGCCGATCCCGTTCGACCTGGACGTGTCCGCGGACGGTCGGGTGGATGTTGATGACCTGCACGAACTCTCCCGCACCCCCCGCGACGTGAATCGGGACGGTACCATCGATCAGGACGACCGGGACCTGCTCGAGCGGATCGTGCGCGACGGCGAGCTGGACGGCGATCGGTCCGCACCGTGAACACGTCGCGCCGGGGCATCTCCGCATGATGACGATCGGGATCGACATAGGCGGTACCTCCGTGAAGGCCGCGTTCACCGATGCGGACGGACGCGAGCGGACCGCACGCAGCGGGCCGTACCAGCGTCCGGACCGGTCCGCGTTGGCGGCCGCGGTCCGGCAAGCGGTCGACGGCCTCGGACCGGACATCGCCGGAGCGGACCGGGTGGGGCTGTGCGTCCCAGGCCGTCGGGCGGCCGCCGGTGATCAGATCGAACTGGCCGTGAACGTGCCGGGGTTGCAGGGGTACCGCTTCGATGCGATCGTGCGCGACGCGGTCGGGCGAGAGGTTCGGCACGTCGCTGTCAGCGATGCGGAGGCGGCGACGTTCGATGCGGCCGCGGACCACGCCGGTTCGGTGCGTGTGCTCGGGATCGCGATCGGCACGGGGGTGGGGGCGTGCCTGCTCGAAGATGGGGTCCCGGTGCGGATCGGGAGTCGATCCATCGGTCACCTGGGCCAGATCGACATGGGACCCATCGGCGGAGCGCACCCGCTGGGACCCGACGGCGGCCGGGGGTCCTTGGAGGCGTACCTTGGTATCGCGGCGTTGCGCGCGCGACTCGGCGACGGCTTTGCGGCCAGGCTCGCCACACTCCCCCCGGACGATCCCGCGGTGATTGCGCTCGTTCGGGCGGTTCGGGTCGCTCTGGCGGTGTACACCCCGGATCTTGTGCTCCTCTTGGGCGGGGTTGGGGTCGCTCTTGCCTCGATCGGGCCCATGATCGAAGGGCAGATCCGCGCTGATCTGACCCGGGTCGCTCCCGCGGGCTGGCAGCTCCGGTTCGGCACCTCGCTGTTTCATGCGGCCCTCGGGGCGGCCCGGATGGCCGCGGTTTATCCGGACATGCCGGAAGAACGAAAGTAGTTTCGTTTCTTCCAGATGTCCCGAATCGCCCGAAATCCGGGCGGAATCGCGGCCAAAGGCCTTTCGGACAGGCGTGGAAGATTATAGAATAATCGAGTCTGCGGCTCGCTCGGAGTGAACCGGCCGCGTCACCAGATGGTCATGAGGGAGAACCGAAACATGAGCCGCACCTGTCTTGCCCTGTTCCTTGCCGCCGGCACGCTCGCCGTCTCGCCGGCCCTCGCCCAGGACTACACGTTCGAACTCGTTCAGACCGAGGAAATCGATCTTCTCAGCGACGCGGCCGGCACGTTCTTTGTCGGCAACAACCCCAGTTCGATCGCGTTCGACGGGACCGACCTGTACGTGGGTGGGTTCGCGAACTTTTCCACCCCCATCCCGGGCGTGCAGATCGTCCAGATCCAGGATTTCCTGCTCGGCACCGGCGGTCGGTCGTTCGCCATCGTCGAGGGCTCGTTCGCCGGGGTGCCCAACCCGGTGACCAACTTCCGGGGCTGGACGGGGCTCGACTGGGACGCCGAGCGTGGCCTGCTGGGCACCGCCGACTTCGGCAACAGCGGCATCTCGAACCAGGTCAAGATCTTCAACTACAAACCCTCGACCTCCGGCGGCTTCCTGCCCTCGCTGAACCTCAAGGCCCAGTCGATCGACCTGCGCGGCATCGCCGGCCCGAGTTGGGACCGTGGGTTCAACGGCGCGGGCTTCGGAACCGACGGCGCTGTCGTCGCGTCCGTGCTCGACCCGTTCACCGGCCCCGCCGACGAGAAGAACGGGCCCTTCGGCCACATCCTGCCCGACGAGCCCGGCCTGAGCGACCCGATCCCATTCCTCGACAGCATTTTCGCGGTTGCCTACGCCCCGCCGTCCGGCCCGGCGATGATCCAGCCGGACACGAGCACGCTGTGGCGCGACCTGGATATCGATCCCAACACGGGCAACATGGCCGCGCGGGCGGCGAACATCCTGATCATCGGCACCCGCGGGTCCGACGGTCTGATCGCCGACAAGGTCTCGGTCGGCGATGACGACGCCCCGTTCGTGTCCGGCCAGAACGTCGCGATCCTGCACGGCCTCGAAGGCGGCGAGGACCTCGTCGTCTATAACAACCGCGCGGCGACGTCCGGCGGCCAGGCGTTCGCCGACGTGGTCCGTCTTGCCGGTCTCGACGGCGGTTCGGTCGCCCTGAATCTCGTGGACGCGACCGGCAGCCCGGTGTCGCTGCCCGCGGGCGTCGGCTATTACGACTTCGCGTGGGACGAGGCCTCGCAGACCCTGTGCATCCTCGATTTTTCCGCACGGGACGTGTACGTCCTCCGCCCCTACAGCGAGCCGTCCTGCCCGTGTGACAGCCCGGCCAATCTCAACTGCGACGCCGTGCTGAACTTCTTCGACATCGCCGCGTACATCCAGAACTACAACGCCCAGGACCCCAGCGCCGACATCGCGGCGCCGTTCGGCACCTTCAACTTCTTCGATATCGCGGCCTACATCAGTCTGTACAACGCCGGCTGCCCCTGATCCGTCGTGCTCCTCGAGCGGTCGCCTGACCGCAAGGCCGTATCTCGCAACGCCCCGGGTCACCCGGGGCGTTGTTTTTCAGCTTTGGAGTTCGATCTGTCGACTCCGGCCGCCCACGATGAGGCCCACGCCCATCGCGACGGCGCTGGCGATGGTCAGCTTCCAGACGAAGGCGAGGTCCATCAGGCCGAGCGGGAACGGACGGGTTGTGGACAGGTCGATGGCACGCGCTGCGTTAAACTCCGCCCGCATCTGCTCGATATCGTAGAACCGGTCCCAGACGATCGGCTGCATGAGCAGGACCAGCACGAAACCGGTCACCAGCGTTGCGATCACACCGGCCGTGCTGCCCCGCTTGGTCAGCAGCGCGGTCAGGAAGACCGGGATCAGGCCCGCGTACGCGAAGGTCATGACCGACAGCGCAAAGGTGAGCAGTGTGCTCCGCTCCTGCAGTTCACCCTCGCGCGTCTGCCAGAACACGCAGACGACCGCGAAGCCGCCCAGGACCAGGCCCCACGCCACGACAGCGAAGCGCCCCGTGCGGAGGTAGTGCTTCTCGTCCCTCCCGGGCACGAAGCGGCGGTAGAAATCGTTGACAAAGGTCGAGGCCATCGCGTTGATGCCGCTGTTGAGGCTGGAGAGCCCCGCGGCGAACAGCCCGGCCATCATCAGCCCGGTCACGCCGGGCGGCATGTGATCGATGATGAAGTTCAGGAAAACGCGGCGCGAATCCTCGGGAACCGTCGGTGCCTCCAGCCCGTGGCTGCGCCACATCTCCGGTTGCTGGTAGAACACCCACAGCAGGAGGCCGACGACGAGGAAGAGGGCCACGGAAGGAACACCGAAGAGGATGCCGCCAATCACCGACCGGGCCGCGGCCTTTTCGTCCCGGCAGGTCAGCATTCTCTGGGTCAGGTCCTGATCCGTCCCGTACGAGGCGATGCCCATCAGCGTGAAGCCGACAACGACCGCGGGCAGCGAGAACGACCGGGTCCACCACGGATCCGCGTCGGATCCGAACTGGAAGACGGTCAGCTTGCTGCCCTTGGGGCTTCCGGAGTTGGCCCGCAGCAGATCGATCGTCTCGGCCGCCCCGATGGGCAGTTGGCTCGCGATGAGCCAGATCGCCAGCACGCAGGCGCCGAGCAGGACGCCCATCTGGATCACGTCGGTCCAGATCACGCTGGAGATGCCGCCGGCGAGGGTGTAGACAATGCCGACGGCGGTGAGCACGCCGATCGCGATGCACAGGTTGACGGGCTCGAGGCCGGCGTCACCAAAGAGGATGATCGAAGCCGGGATGGACCCGATGAACACCCGGACGCCGCTGGCCATGATCCGGCCGACCATGTAGGCCCCGCTGGTGGCCTGCATCGCCGCGGGCCCGTAGCGCTGGTCCAGCAGTTCGTAGATCGTCTGGACCCGGCGGCGGTAGAACGCCGGGATGAACACGAACGCGACAACGAACGCGGCGATGATCATCCCGATGTTGGTGCTCAGGTACGTCAGGTTGCCGGTGTAGCCGTCCTGGGGGACCCCGATGAACGAGGCGGCCGACATGCTCGTGGCCACGATGGAGATTCCCACCGCCCAGGTCGGCATCCGGCGCCCGCCGAGGAAGTAGTCGTTTGTGTCCTTCTGCTCCCGCCGTGAGAAGTAGACGCCGGTCAGCGCCAGCACGACGAAGTATCCGCCGAGGACGACCCAGTCGAGCATTCGGAGGTCGGATGAGAAGAGATCGGACATGCCGGGCACGATACCCTGATGCTCGAAACCCTGCACGGAGGAAGGTGATGCACACCACAAGATTGATCCGGTTCCGATCGGCGGCGAGTCTGCTCGCGACCGCGGTGCTGCTGGGGCTCGGAGGATGCAAGGCCGCGTCCTCGGGCGTCGGCCCGCGGGTGGGCGAACGCTCGGAGCGGCTCGGGGACGAGATCATGGTCGCGGGCCAACTCTTCCACACCGGGGCCCCCGTGGTGCTCTGGACGGATCCGGGTGGTTACGACGCCTACCGGGTCGAACGCCGCTTCGCCCGCGCCGATGAATCGGATTGGGATTCGATCAAGGACGCCCTGGGCACGCCCAACCGCTACGGGCAGCGCCGGACCGATGATCCCGAACTCAACGAGCGTGTCCGCGGCGGCGGATGGTCGCTCGCTGAACTTGGCGGGGTGGTCGATCAGTTCGTGCTGCACTACGACGTGTGCGGCACCAGCCGCACCTGCTTCCGCGTGCTTCATGACATGCGTGGGTTGTCCGTTCACTTCATGCTCGACATCGACGGCACGATCTACCAGACGCTGGACGTGAAGGAACGGGCCTGGCACGCGACCGTCGCCAACGACCGTTCCGTGGGCATCGAGATCGCGCACATCGGGGCCTACCCCTCCGCGGACGCCCGCCCGCTTAGGGAGTGGTACGCGACGGACGCCGGCGGTCGGACCGCGATCACGCTGCCGGAGCGGCTCGGCGACGGCGGTGTTCGCACGCCAGACTTTCAGGGATCGCCCGCCCGCGACGAGCCCGTCGCCGGCACCATCAACGGGTCCGATCTGGTGATGTACGACCTCACCGCCGAGCAGTACGACTCGTTGATCAAGCTCACCGCGGCCTTGCACGCGGCATTGCCGAACATCACGCTGGACTACCCCAGGGGCCCGGACGGATCGGTGCTCAACCGGGCCCTGGACGCGGACGAGTTCCGTTCCTTCCGAGGCGTGCTCGGGCACTGGCACGTGCAGCAGAACAAGATCGACCCCGGCCCGGCGATGGACTGGGACCGCGTGATCGACGGGGCCCGGGAGCTCGCGAACGAACGCGTTCGCCGTTGACGCCGTCGGCGGCGACCGGTGGGCTCAGCTCAGTTCCGCGTCCGGGTCGAGGTACGTGTAACCGTTGAGGCCCTTGTCGTAGAAGTTGATCAGGATGCGGCTTTCCTGCACCGACATGCTGCCCGCCCGGACGGCCTTCTCGCACTCTTTCTCGAGGTGGCGGCTGAGCGCGTCCGGCTCGTATTGGACGTAGCTGAGCACCTCGCGGATCGAGTCGCCCTTGACCACCTCGCCGATGACCCACTGGTCGTTCTCGACATCGATGTGGACCGCGTGGGCATCGCCGAACAGGTTGTGCAGGTCGCCCAGGGTTTCCTGGTACGCCCCGACCAAAAACACGCCGAGGTAGTACGGATCGTTGTCCAGCCGGTGCACCGGCATGGTCTTCTCCGGGTTGCCCTGGCTGCCGATGAACTCGTCGATCTTGCCGTCCGAGTCGCAGGTGATGTCGGCCAGCACCGCCCGCTCGGTCGGTTCCACGCCGAGCCGGTGGATGGGCATGATCGGGAAGAGCTGGTCGATCGCCCAGGTGTCCGGGAGCGACTGGAACAGTGAGAAGTTGCAGAAGTAGTTCTCGCTCATGAGGTCATGGATGCCGGCGAGCGACTCGGGAACCTCGTCGAGCTTCAGGCAGGCCTGCTGCACCAGTGAGCAGATGGTCCAGAAGAGCTTCTCGGCCATGGCGCGCTCGTTCAGGTCGAGGTAACCCAGGCTGAACAGGGTCAGCGCCTCTTCGCGGGCCCGCTCCGCGTCGTGGAAGCACTCGACCAGACGTCCGTTTGGCTTGGCGGCCGTGGCGATCGCGGCCCGCAGGTCGCGGATGGGCTGGGGCTCTTCGTCCTTGCCCGGGGAATCGATCAGGTTGTGGTCAACCAGTTCGGAAGGACCGGTCGAGCCGAGCACATCGAAGACGAGCACGGAGCTGTGAGCGACCATGGCCCGGCCGCACTCGGTGACGATGGTGGGGTGCTCCACGCCGGCCGCGTCGCAGACCGATCCGATGCGGTAGACCACGTCCGAGGCGTACTCGTCCAGGGAGTAGTTCATCGACGACGGCCGGTTCGTCTGGCTGCCCTGGTAGTCGACCGCGAGCCCGCCCCCGATGTCGATCATGGTCAGGCCCGCGCCTTCCCGCTTGAGCTGGACGAACACGTGGGCGAGTTCGGTAATGCAACGCTTGACCTGCGCGATATCCTGGAGCTGGCTGCCCGAGTGGCAGTGGAGGAGCTTGAGCCCGTCGAGCAGGTCGTGGCGGCGCAGAGTCGAAACCGCTTCGAGCAACTCTGAAATCGTCAGGCCGAACTTGCTCTTCACGCCGACCGAGTCCGCCCAGCGCCCGGATCCGCCTGAGGCGAGCTTGACCCGCACGCCGATGGTCGGACGCACCTTGTGCTTCTCGGCGAAGTGGATGATCAGGCGCAGCTCGCGGACGTTCTCGACCACCGGGATGATCCGCCGCCCGAGCTTGGTCGCCAGGATGACCGCCTCGATGTAGCGGGCGTCCTTGAAGCCGTTGCAGACGATCGGCTGGTTGGGCGTTTCGACGGTCATCGCCAGCACCGCGAGCAGTTCCGGCTTGGAGCCGACCTCGAGGCCGAAGCCCAGGCGGTGGCCGTAGTCGCGCACCTCGTCGACGACCTGTCGCTGCTGGTTGACCTTGATCGGATAGACCGCCAGGTAGTCACCCTTGTACGAGTTTTCCTTGATGGAGTTCTCGAAGGCCTGGCGCAGCGAACGCAGGCGATGATCGAGAATGCCGGAGAACCGGAGCAGCACGGGCGTGTCGATGCCCCGGGCCGACAGCCCGCGAACGACCTCGTGCAGGTCGATCTTGGGTCCGGCGGCTCCCGAGGGCGTCGCTTCGACCTGGCCGCGCTCGTTGACCCGGAAGTACCCCCCGCTCCACGCCCCGATGCGGTACATCTCGGCCGAGTCCTGAGGGGTCCAGGCGGGCGCGGTGGCGGGCTTGCGGGCGTCGGTCGGGGTGGCGGTCGTCATGGAGAGAGTTTAGAGCCCAAACCGCCCGCGGCGAGCGTCCGGGCCTACCGTCTTGACCCTGATTCTGCAGCACCCAGAGCCCCCACGGGGCCGACCGGAGCGGAGACCCCCGATGACCATCCGAGCCTTCATGGAAGAGCACTACCGCCACTTCAACGCCGGGGCGGCCCTCGACTCTGCCAAGGGCTACGAAGCCCACCTCGCCAAGGGCGGGAAGATGATGGTCACCCTCGCCGGCGCCATGAGCACCGCCGAACTGGGCCGCTCGCTCGCCGAGATGATCCGGCAGGGCAAGGTCCACGCCATCACCTGCACGGGCGCCAACCTCGAGGAGGACGTCTTCAACCTCGTCGCCCACGATCACTACGTCCGGATTCCGGACTGGCGGGACCTGAACCCCCAGGACGAGCAGAAGCTCCTCGAACGCCACCTCAACCGGGTGACGGACACCTGCATCCCGGAGGAAGAGGCCATCCGCCGGATCGAGTCGGTGTTGCTCAAGCGGTGGCAGGAGGCGGACACCTCCGGCCAGCCCAAGTTCCCCCACGAGTTCTTCATGGATGCGCTGCTCTCGGGCGAACTGGAGAAGTCCTACCAGGCCGACCCCAAGAACTCCTGGTTGCTCGCCGCCGCCCGGGCCAAGATCCCGGTGTACGTGCCGGGCTGGGAGGACTCGACCCTCGGCAACATCGCCGCCGCCCGGACCATCGACGGCACCCTCTCGAGCACCCGGTGCATCAAGTCCGGCCTGGACTACATGGTCCACCTCGCTGACTGGTACACCAAGACCACCGCCGACCGGACCTCGATCGGCTTCTTCCAGATCGGCGGCGGCATCGCCGGGGACTTCCCCATCTGCGTGGTCCCCATGGTCCGTCAGGACCTGGAGCGGGACATCCCGCTCTGGGGTTATTTCTCCCAGATCTCCGACTCGACGACCAGCTACGGGTCGTACTCCGGAGCGATCCCCGCCGAGAAGATCACCTGGGAGAAAATTTCCGCGGACACACCCCGGTTCATGGTCGAGTCCGACGCCACCATCGTGGCCCCGCTGATCTTCGGATACCTGTTGGACTGGTAACGCCGCTGCGGGGCAGGGATGGCCGATTTGGGCACCCCGGATCGGGTTGCTCCGGTTCAGACACCCTCGCCAGATGGCCGAAGACGGTCTACCATGCGGATCCATTCACCCGGAGAGGTGGCTGAGTGGTTGAAGGCGCACGGCTGGAATCCGTGTTTACGGGGTAACTCGTAACGGGGGTTCGAATCCCCCCCTCTCCGCTTCGATAAGGCCCTGCAACTGCAGGGTCTTGTTTTTTCGGGGTTTACGCGATCGGACTGCGAGGCGTTTGACCCTGTTGGCCTTGAACTGGCCTAGATCAGTGGCGCGACGATGGCGTGAGCTTGGCAGATTCGTGCCCGAGCGTTCGCGGGCGAGCTTCAGCCCTTGGCTTCGAGTTGCTTCCATGCCTTGGTGGCTTGCGACTTCAGCGAGCCTGACTTTGCAGGGCTGAACATCGCCCGCTCGTGGCGTATGAGCTGCTCGTGCTTCATCCACCTCAGGGCCGTCCGGATGTGGTAGTCGGGCACCCGCTCGCCGAGTGCCTTCTGCACAGCTTCGTGGAGGTCGACGAACTTGCATTGCTTGAGGTTCTGCACCGCGGTGGCGGTCGCGAACACGATGTCCTTCGGGCAGCGAAATGGTTCCGCGTCGGTGCTCCGGTACTCGGCCAGGACTGCCGGCCGCGATGGGAACTTTTCGACCCTGTAGTCCTCGACCGTCTTGGCTTCCTTGGGGCCGCGGCGGCGCGCCGTCTGCTTCTCGCCGGGGTCTGCGACGAACTCGCGTTCAAGTGACTGCAACGCAGCCAGGACCTTTGCGATCCGGGCCCCGGAGGTCGGGCATTCGCCCAGCACCTTCGTGAGCTCCTCACGGGCGGTGTCGATCTGTCGGAGGGCGTTGGCGGCGTTGGGCATCGGCAGACAGTACCACATCCCCACGGAAAATTCTACGTGGGCCTTGCCCGCCGGCGGGCGTCTGCTTACGCTCGGTTCACTCTAGTAGAGGTAACCGAATGCCGCAACCCCTGTCATCGACAAAGATCCACCCCGTCGCCGGGGCTCACCTCGTCATGGTGCTCGACTACCTGGTGACGCGGGCGACGGAGGGTTACGTCTCAGCCTCGGACGCGAAGGCCGTCGACCGCCACCTCCCGGGTTACCAGAGCATCGCCTCGTCCGCCGTGCTCGATTATGCACTCGACATCGGCCTGCTCACGGGCTTGACGCAGGCGGGCCAACCGCACGAGATCCGCATCAACGCCCCGGCCCTGCAACTGCTCGGGCTCGATGCGGATCAGGTGTATGGGTCATGGCACCACGAGATGGCATTCGTGCTCCATCTCTTCAAACTGCACGCAAATCTCGCACCCGAGAATCGCGGGGAAACGTCGGGCCGGGTTTGGCGGCCGGTGGCTTCCTTGATGGAGTTCCTGCAGACCGGCAAGGACATCTGGTGGTTCCACGACCTCACCTCTCGGCCGATCGCGGACCCGCATCGACGCCATGACTCGGAGATGTACTGGAAGGTCGAGGTGGACGTGGGTGCGGCGTTGGCCGTTGAGAGCGGTTTGCTCGTACCGCCCAGCCCGAACACCAACTTCGTCCTCGACTACCGCATCACCGAGGGCGGGTCTGCATGGCTCGCCGGAGACGGTGCCGAGATCGCGAAGAGCGTGCGTGAGATCGAGCTTCGGGGGATTCTCTGATGCTTTCGTTCTCGAACAGCCACGTTCGTTTGGCCCGTGCCGTCTGGCTTCTTCTTCGCCGTGCCGGCCTCGTCCGTGGGCTCATCGTCCGCGTGCCGCGGCCGGTCTCCACCGCCCCGAGCCCGCGTCGGCTCATCGGCCTGAACATCCCCTTGCACGAAGCACGGGCGATGGCGGAGGAGTACGAGCTGCCGCCGATCATCACGCTCGACGAGGCTGCGAAGGTCGCCCGGCGATCACCGTTCACCGTCAAGAGGCTTGTGTCGGAGGGGCGGTTCCCGAAGTCGGCCAAACCCGGCAAGCCCCTGCTGTTCCTCCGCGATCGATTCATCCAAGAGCTCATGAAGGAGCACGGGTGACGCTGGTCAACCGGTTCGCGGTCGAGGGCACGAGCAACCCCGTCATCCATGTGGGGCACAAGTCGTACCGGAAGAAGGACGGCACGCCAGCACGCACCAAGACCTACTACGCGGAGTGGAGCCTCGGCAACAAGCAGCAACGCCGCAGCCTGAAGACCAAGAACAAGGCGGCCGCGATCAACGCGGCCCATGCTCTGCACGACAAGATCTGCAACGGTGAACGCCTCGAAGCCCCCAAGGAATACACCGTCGATGAGGTGGTGCAGCTCTACCTCGATACCTGCCGAGCACGACGGCTCAAGCCGAGGACCATGGCGGCATACGAGTACACGCTCGGGAAGCTTACAGAGTTCTGCAAAGACCGGTCCATTGTCTACCTCGCACGGTTCGGCCAGGTCGAGTTCTGGGCGTTCGTGAAGACGATGAACCACTTGGCCAAGAAGACGGTCTACGACCGCATGGTGATTGTCCAGCAGCTCTTCAAGTGGTCGTGCGAGCACGCGGAGATCATCCAGAAAAATCCGATCCGCACGCTGAAACTAAAGAAGCCGGCATCGAAGAAGCAGCCGTGCTTCACGCCTGCGCAGGTCCGGAAGATGATCGACAATGCCGACGACTATCTCCGGCCGATCATTGTGTTCCTCGCCTACACCGGTTGTCGCGTCGGTGAGATGCGGGATCTGCTCTGGGAAGATGTTCACTTTGACGCCGAGGGCCACGGCACGCTCGATATCCGGCATGGTGGTTCTGACGGCAACACCAAGTCGGGGAAGTCGCGTCGGATTCCGATCCACTCCGAGCTCCGGCCGTACCTGGAGTCGATGCCGCGGATCGACGATCGGGTGTTCCACTCTCGGCCGTCCAAGCGATACCCCAAGGGCAATGGCAAGATCGTCGACACGCGATTGTTGGATCAGGTGAAGGCGTTGTGTGCAAAGTGCGGGTTCACAAACCCGACGCAGTACAAGACACATACCTTCAGGCACGCGTTCGCGTCGCGGCTTGCGAGAGAGAACCAGCCCTACGGTTACGCGTTGCGATTGATGGGACACGGATCGAGCAAGATCCTTGACCTGTACTTCACGGTGTATGACGCTGACGCCGTCAAGGCGATCGAGGCCATTCAGCTCCCGCCGAGTGAGCCCGATCAAGACTGAGCGGCTACCACTTGGAACGGCTCATGTTCCAACCGCGCCCACGTCTCCCGGGTCGCTCGCGTGAACTCGGTCTTCGTCCCGATGCGGGTGAATCGAGCACCCTCGTGCTGCACGAGGTCGGCGGTGGACCACAGCCGCAGCGAGACGCGAGCGGTGTAGTCGGGTAGCTCCTCACCGAGCCGCCGGCTCGCGGCGGCCTTGATGACGGCAAAGAGCTGCGGCTCGGGGGTGGCCGCGACGGCGGCGGCCACGGCCCGGTAGTGCGGCAGCGGCACCTTGTACGGCCTCGCCGACGCGCCGGGGCGGATCTCGACGAGGGCGGGGCCGCGAAGGGACTCTTCGACGGTGTAGGTAGCGGCCCGCACTCGGGCACGGGGGCCGACGATCCGCCGGCGGCGCGCGTCGTCCAGGGTGTCGATCTCACTGGTCATCGCGAGGTCAAGTTCGTCGAGCTTGCGGAGTAGTTTCGTGCGGCCCGTACCCGTGCGCGACGCGAGTTTGCGTACCTCATCAAGCACATCACGCCATGACTGATTTGAAGTACCTGCTCGTGGCATGAGGAACATGGTACGCCGGATCTGCGTGTTGGCGTGCATGCACGCGTACCCGAGATTCGGCGATTTACGTCAGGATCCATGGCGGTTTGGGCTGGATCCTGACGCAACTCCGATTTCGTCTCGAAATTGTCAAGTTCGCCACGAACGGATCCTTGCCTTCGCTCCAATGCGCCGCTATGTACGCCGTATTGCCTCATTGGCGTACACAAACGGAGCATCGGATGGCGAACGACAACACCCACACGGCGGACGAGATCACGGCGGCGGCAGACGGGCTGCTCGCATGGGCAAAGGAGCACGGGGGCGTGCTCGCGGTGGCGGCAACGCTAGGCGAGAATCGGGATGGCCCGATCCCCGCGGCGCGGCCGGAGGCATTGGTCGCAGGCGCGGTCGGGATGCTCAATGAGGCCGAGGTCGCGCTGCTGCTCGCGCAGCTCGATGTGGCGGTGCTCATGGTGTTGTCGCAGATGGCTGCGGGCGCGGAGATGGGCGAGCAGCCCTTCCGCGGGCTCGTCAACAAGGCACGGCGGGAGATGCTCGACGCGGCGGGTCTCGACCTGTGTGATGACTGCGGCGGATGACGGAGAAGGGGAGAGAGGCTCGTCGCGGGGCCAACGCCTCGCGGCGGGTTTGGTGGTTCGGTCCTTTATAGAGAGATACGGCGATGACGACGGCGCACACATTCAACGGCCCGGATGGGATGGCAAGGAAGATCAGACTGCTCGCGAGCAACTGCGAGACGGCAACGGCGGAGTTGTCGCGCACGCTGCTCATCGCGGCGAGCGCGCCGGACCCGGTGAGCACGCCGGACTGCGAGCACGCGGACCCGCGTGGGATCCGGATCCAGACGCTCGACAAGGGCATGACGAGCGGCGACATCGCGGTACTCATGGGCACTCTCTACGGCATGCTCGACACCATTGAGCACGAGTATGCGCGCGAGTTTGGTGACGGCTTCCGCGAAGCGGTGGATGAAGCGCGCGGTACACACGGGCACGGGCAGCGGATGGCCGTGGTGCCGATTGTTCCCATGGACACCAAGCCTTGGCAGACACGCGTGAATGAGCGCGGAAGCTGAGAAACCTGCAAATCGGATCGGTCGCGCCCATCACCACCAAAATCTGACGCGAGAGGGAGGAGTCGTGGCATGACTCGTGGAAATGAGAAGGGCGAACCACACCTGCCGCAATCCGGCGGCGACCAGAGCGGCGAGATCGTATCTCGTCGTCGGGGTCGTCCGCCGCGGCAGGTTCAGGTTTCGGTCGAGTACCGGCCGCAGACTGAGGAGGAAGTCACTTCAACCACGACAGCCGTTCGCCTCTTGCTCCGCGAGATGGTCCGCAGGCGGATGAGCTCCACAGAGGAGGAGAATCATGATTGAGTCTCCATACAAAGGATTGCGGGCCGTGCCTTGGCTCCGCACCAGTACCGAATGGCAGGCGGATACTTCGCTGCCCGCACAGATGGGTGAGATCGAGCCGTACGCGGAGCGTGAGGGCATCGTCCTTCTGGATCCGCACCTCATGCCCGGCGTTTCGGCGAGTATCCGAACCAATTCGGAAGCAGCCGTCCAGGCGATCATCGACCGGAAGCTCGGTGGTGAACCGATCGACGCAATCATCGTCCGTGACATCAGCCGATTCACCCGCTCCGGCACCTACCACTGCGGCAAGCTGATGACGATGCTCGAAGAAGCGGAGATCATCCTGATCGATATCAGGGCGGGTGGGGTCGACCACGAACTGACGCCGGCGTTCCGGATGCTGCAATCGAGCCAGGATCAGCAGTTTGCCCGTAGCAACGCGTTCAACTCTGCGAGCGGCTCACGTCAGTCGTTGGAAGATGGACGCCGTACCTACTGCACCCGGCCGCCGTACGGGATCGACCGCCTGTACTTGAACAGCGAAGGCCGGCCGTTGTATCTGATGCGGGACCTCGGCCACCGGGTGCGGGTCAAGCTGGATCCCACCACCGGCGACGAACTCCACCGGTACGGGCCCGGCGATCGGTTCAAGAAGGAGAAGCACGAACGCGTCGTGCTGGTCCCCGGGGCGGACGATCGCGTGGAGGTGGTGCGTCGGATCTATCGACTGCACTTTCTGTCGCGAAAGGGCGGCCATGTGATCGCCCGCATTCTCAATGATGACGGGATCCCTGCTCCGAATGGCGAGGGGTGGTGCAGCCCTACGGTGCTGTCACTCTTGAAGACGACGGCCTTCGTCGGGTACGGCTACGCCAGCATGTATTCGAAGGGCGTCTACGCCATGCAGGCCTCAAATAGTCCGCTCAAGGTGACGGGGAAGCAGGGTCACGTGGTTCGGCAGATCCGCCCGCGAGAGGACTGGTACCGCGTCGAGTGCGAGGAACTGTCGAACTACCTGCCTGAGGATGTGCGTGCTAGAGCGATCGAGTTTCAACAGAAGCATTTAGACAAACGGGCCAGAGGGAAGCGGCTCCCGAATGAACCGACGAAGCCGGGATCGAAGCGGACGAGCGTCGGCTGGAAGTGCCTGTTGTCCGGCATCCTCAAGGAGAGCAACACCGGCAAGGACATGCGAGGCACGACCGCGTCGAAGGGCAAGCACGAGTACTACCGGTTGGCACGGGGCAACTCTGCACCGAGCTCAAAGAATACCTACGCCAACAAGCTCATCCCCATGCGGCCGCTGGACCGCGAGGTACTGAATCACATCGAGGCGATCCTCTGCGGCATCGAAGACCTGCGGCCGATGCTCGTCGAAGAGATCCGGTCACAGGATCAGGCACGACGCGGTGATCCGCGAGAGATTGAGCGGCTCCACAAGGAGCGTGAGGCACTCAAGGTGAAAGCCGCAGCCCTGTACGAAGCGGTGGATGGTCCCTTCGCCGATACGGTCCGCTCCAAGCTTGACGCCTTGGGTGAGCGGAAGGTGGCCATCGATGATCGACTCGTCGAGATCGATGCCGGGCCTCAACTGACGGAGGTCGAGATTGAACGAATGGCCGACGGAGTCCTGGCGGACATGCACCAGCTCTTGGACGAACTACACTTAGAGCGTGACGCATCACTCCGTCATGTGTGCGAAGTGCTGATCGACTCAGCCATCGCTGACGTGGAGGCGCGCACGGTCAGGGTGTCCTTCGCGGTGCCCACCACCATGCTGTCACGCGTCGATGTTTGTCCCACGACGAGTCGGGGGTCCGAGCCCACTCGGCGGACAAACAAATGGCAGCGGATTGGCCTGGGCACGCTGGCGGTCCATCTGCCCAAGGGATGCCGAGGATCGCACTGGGATCGTTGGAAGCCGATGGGCTGCAATGGTTGCCGACGTCAACGCAAAGCCGCTTGAGGATCTCGCCCAACTGGGCCGAATCCTGGGATGACTTCGCCGCCCCTGGCTCGAAAGCCGGGAGCGGTCTTCAGAAAAAAATTTTCGTCGACGGCGGAGCCGTCGAGTACACGGAGGCACCCATGGCGGACGGCGAACTCACCGACATCGAGCGGACTTGGCTCGTGAGCATCGATGCCCTGCTTGTGCAGACCACGGTAAACGCACACGGAGCCGTCGCTGGTCGGTTCATCAACCTTTGGGATAGCGGCGGCCAGACCTTTCGGGCCGAGCTTGCCAAACGGGCGTCGGTGTGGCATGAGCGGCATGCCAAGATGCAGCAACTCATCCTCAACAGTCACGGTGCGTGCGAGCGATTGGTCCGGCTTATGGGCGACGCCGAGCCTCCGAAACGGAAAACACTGAAGACCAATCCGGAGCCGAGACGGGATCGAGTGGTGCCGAGCCGTCGGAAGCACACACCGGTCCAAGAGATCACCGAGGATGAGGCTGCCAAGTTCATGGCGATGCTCGACGCCGAGGGAATCGCCGAGGTGTTCGACCCAGGCGTCAGCATCCTCGATGACAAGTTGTTCCGGCCACCGCTGATCATCTTCAACAAGGTGAGCATCTTCCATGATGACATCGCACCGGCATACGAGCGTGGTGCGATCAATCGGCGATGGGATCCTGTTAAGCGAGAGCCGGCGATCGCCTTGGCTTTCGACCTCGCCCTGCTCGTCACGCATCGGGAGAGTCGGTGGACCTGGGTGATCTCCGATCGACATTTCGGTCGCCTGCCGTGGGGGCACCGATGCAAAGTCACGCCGGAGGGTCGGCCGGGGTGGAAGCTGATCACCGGGCTACTGGATCGAGCCGGGCTCATCGAACGGCGGAGCGGGCAGACTTGGAGGCTTCGTCGCGAGGCACGCCCCATCGTCGCGGACTATCTGCTGCCCGCCTGGGTTGCTGCCGCATCAGATCAAGATTGACATACCGTTGAGTATCGATGCCGACGCGAACCGTCACAAAGCACGACTTCCTCACCGCACTCGGTTGCAAGACCAGAGCGTGGTACGGCATGCGTGAGTCAGGTGGCGCGCCGACGCCAGCCGACTTGCTCCGCATGCGAGAGGGGCAGGATGTTCACCGGCGTGCTCAAAGCCTGTACCCGAACGGCGTGTTCGCGGGCTCGATCGAGAAGACTAAGCAACTGATCCTCGACCGTACCGTGGAGATCATCTTCGAAGCCGCGTTCACCATCGATGGATACACCGCCCGGGCGGACTGGATCCGACGCGTCAAGGGCGGTTGGGTCATCGGTGAGATCAAGTCGAGCCTGTTCAATGAGGACGGCCCGAAGGACGAGCACCTTGGGGATCTCGCGTACACGGTGATGGTGGCTCGACGTGCCGGCCTGCCCGTCAAAGGCTGCGAGTTGGTGTTGATGAACCGCGACTGGCGACTCGGCATGCCCGACCCGGATCTGTTCGTCGTTTCGGATCACACCGGCGAGGTGATGCCAATCATCGACGAGTTCAACCAGCTGTGGGATCAGATCGCCCCGCTGCTCCTTCGACGCAGCAGACCAAGCCCGCACTGGTGTTGGGAATGCAGGGACTGCGAGTACTTCGCTGATCGGTGTGTAGGCGTCGGGATCTCCGACCCGATCTTCCAACTCCCCTACCTCCGCGAGAAGAAGTTCACCGAACTTACCACGATGGGCGTGACACGGATCTCCTCGATCCCGTCGGACTTCAAGCTCAGCGACTCACAACTGACGACCGCGACCGCGATCCGGACCAAGTCACCGCAGATCGATACCGCAGAGATTCGGTTGGCGTTGGACTCTCTTGAATGGCCGATCGGCTATCTCGACTTCGAGACGCTCATGACCGCGGTGCCGCAGTATCCGGATGTCGCTCCGCACGAGCAGCTCGTGACCCAGTACTCGCTCCATGTTGAGGCGTCGCCCGGCAGCGAACTGGCGCACCGGGAGTACTTGGCTGATCACACCCGGGACTGCCGCGATGAACTCGCGACCAAGTTGATCCGCGACGCCGCCGGGTGCCGGAGCATCTTGGTGTACAGCTCGTTCGAGAAGACGATGATTCGAGGTCTCGCCAATGTCCTGCCCGCCTACGCACCCGAACTCGCCGACATAGAGGCGAGGCTATTCGATCTTGAACCCGTCGTACGAAGAGGCTTGGTGCATCCAGACTTCGGTGGGAGATCGAGCATCAAGGTCGTGCTCCCGGTGCTCGCGCCCGACCTCAGATACGCCGACCTCCACATCGGTGACGGCGGCGCGGCCGTGGCCGCCTTCGCCAATCTCGCGTCTGGAGAGGTGACCGACGAGGAGATCCGGGCTGTCCGGGGTGCTCTGTTGGAGTACTGCAAGCTGGACACGTTGGCGATGGTGCGGGTGCGTCGGGCCCTACTGGAGTCTACCGTGAGGTAGACTCAGCAGCGCTAGTACCTAGCGTCTGATATCCACACATTGAGTCCCCGCAACGGCGAGTCCGTTGCTCACCGTACGATTTTGGATCCGTCACGCCTCTTTTGCCGATCTCTATGACTCGATGGTGACCACAACACAAAAAAGGTCGGAGAACAGAGTCCGGGGGTTAGAGCTCCCGTCGGGCTCGGGAGCTGTTTTGTCGACTTGCCGGCGCTACCGCTACGCGCTCACACGCGTGTGGGATGATTCCCTATCTTTGGTAGCGTTTATCGGCTTGAATCCATCGACCGCTGACGAGACCGTTGACGACCCCACGATTCGCCGGTGCATGGGTTTCGCAAAGTCATGGGGATACGGGTCTGTCCTCATGGTCAATCTGTTCGCGTTCAGATCCACGGACCCGCGGGGGCTCTTGGGAGCAAGAAACCCGATCGGGCCACAAAATGACACATGGCTTGATGTGGCATCAGGGCACGCTGATTTACTCATTGCGGCTTGGGGGTCACGCGGGAGCATGTTGGACCGAGATCGTTCAGTCATGAAGCGGTTCCAGGACCTGCACTGTCTGGGGACAACAAAGGATGGGCTTCCGCGTCACCCCCTGTACCTCCGGTCGGACCGCCAACCCGTACGCCTCTTCTGATCGAGCCGCATCGACACCCCTTGACAACGCCGCCTACCGCGGTAAGATATTCTTACCACGCGAAAGGGGGGCATGTTGATGGACACAGATGAAGTATCTCGGCGGGTCCAAAAGTGCTTGCGGAAGTTCCTCGATTCGAGCGGCCGTAAAGATCAAGCGATTTCTGGACAGACAAATCTTCACACAGGATTTGGGTTCTCAAGTGACGAGGGCCTCGATCTTGTGCTGGAACTCTGTGATGAGTTCAACTACGAGTTCCCCAACGATTTCAACCCGGTCATCCACCGCGACGGCAAGAGGGGGAACAGTGTCAATGAACTGACCGCTGCAGTATCACACTATCTCGCCAATGCGAAAGCATCGGCATGATGGACACAGGAACATCACCCGAAGCAGTGGGCTCACGGTTGCGATGGGCTCGGGAGCAAGCCGGACTCTCACAAGCTCAGGTTGCAGAACGGCTCAAGGTGCATCGGCCGACAATATCGCAGCTAGAGGCTGGAAAACGACACGTTCGCGCTGATGAGATTGCGAGCTTATCTGCCTTGTATGATGTACGAGAGGACTGGATCGTCCGAGGCTCGACGACTGACGAAGTGCGAAATGATCCGCGGTTTGCAATCGCGGCGCGAGAACTGTCCAAGCTCAATCCGGACGACCTGGACACAATTCTCCGGCTACTCTCGGCGTTGAAGTCACGCGATGGGGGTGATGGTGATTGACCGCTCTGTCATTGCCCGCACTGCAACACGAGCCGCGTATCAAGCGCGAAGAGTGCTGTCGATTCCGCGTGATCATGCTGTAAATGCATTCGATGTCGCGGAATCGCTTGGAGTAGAGGTTCGCTTCGTTGACGCGCCTTCACTAGAAGGGATGTTCAGCCGCGCACCACATCCGCTAATCATCCTGCCCTCGACACAGCATCGTCCGCGTGGCCGTCTTGCCTTTACATGTGCTCACGAACTTGGACATGGCCAGATGGGGCATGGTGTCCGAGTCGATGAGCTGCTCGGCAGCCCGAAGCCTCGGACTGACCCGGAAGAGTATGCCGCAGATGTCTTTGCAAGTACTCTTCTGATGCCTCGCCCTGCGATTGCCTCTGCGTTTGAACGCCGGGGCGTCCATCCATCCGAAGCAACCAATTTTCAATTGTACTCTGTCTCGTGTGAGCTTGGTGTGGGGCTGAAATCGCTTATCAACCAACTCAGCTTCGGATTACAGATTTGCACTGTGGATTGGGCTCGCGGGCTTTCACGACTGAGCCCCAAGGAACTTCGCACTCATTTCACCAGCAACCCGGATGACCCGGCGATTCTGATTGATCATGGCTTCACAGCCGCGTGTATCGATCTTGATGTGGGCGAGGCCCTTGTCGCTGATCTGAGTACAGCCGAACTTCTTGAGGTGCATGCGGATTGTCTGCTCGCTCGCACTGACGCGGTCATCGGCTACGACGCATGGAAAGCGATGCGGCCGGGAAGCACATCTGCCATCATCAATGGACGAAAGGTTCAGATCCGAGTCGGACGTCATGCGTACACAGGGCCCTACGCGAATCGGTTCTTGCCTGACCCGGAGGCGGCATGACGGGCAGCAAGATCGAGCCTGTTCAAGCAACGAGTATCCTCAACGCGTGGAGCTCGGCAGTGAACGCTGTGATGGCTGTAGCCGATCACGCGGCGCCGCCGCTCGCCATCTCTATCCGTGGAGGGGCACAGTCGCTCCCTGCCGACTCAGACGACAAAGTGGCGATGATTGATGCGTTTCTTGAGCATGAAGGTGCGCGGCGTGGATCATTCATTGCTTCCACTGCACAATCAGCTCTAACAATCTTTCCATACGCGCTCTGGATTCGTCGCGGCAAGCCAAGTGCCGCCAGCTTCTGCAAACTCTGCGTCAGCCAGCTCTATCCTCGGATGAAGAAGATCAACAGCCTCAACAAGTACGGTACATACTTTCAAAGGATGATGGCCTATCCGATCCCGTTGTCTACTACAGGTGAGACTGTGAGACAGCTTGAACACATCATAGACCTCATGGCAGTGAATAACTACCGATACAAGGAGTCTTCACTTCAGTTGTCGGTGTTTCACCCTGTGCTCGACCACACCAAACAGCGGCGCAGAGGCTTCCCGTGTCTGCAGCAGGTGGGGGTTTCATGGACCAGGGATGGATTCGCGCTCAACGCCTTTTATCCGACCCAATATCTGATTGATCGTGCTCTCGGAAACTACATTGGCCTTACACATCTCGGGATGTTCATGGCGCATGAAAGCGGACGAGAGTTTGTGCAGCTGAATATCTACATTGGCAGTCCAACCATTGCGCCTGCGCGAAAATGTGATGTGAAAGCACTATTGGCATCGATGAACGGAGTTTCAGACGCGGCGGCTGATGGAGAGGCGTCGCAGGAGGATAACGGTGACTGATCAACTCACCTTTCGAAGCTACCAAGAGCAGGCCGCGGCGACCGACAAGTCACCCCAAGATGACCTTCTGGCAAACACCGTCCCTCTGCTCGGCCTCGCAGGTGAAGTAGGCTCGCTCTTGACGGAATACAAGAAGTTCCTTCGCGATGGAAGTAAGTATCGACCATTCCAGGACCAGCTTGCCGAAGAGATCGGGGATGTCCTGTGGTACCTTGCTACTATCGCTAGGAAGTCCGGACTTGATCTTGGAGATATAGCGCACGAGAATCTCGCGAAGCTCCAAGAGCGATGGCCGCAAGAGCATACAAGTGCGCCTTGGTTCTATGACGAGAGTTTCGCGTCTTCCGAGCAGCTACCAAGAGAGATTCGTGTAGTCTTCAGCGAGATCACCGCAAACGGGCGCACGATGCTGCAGATGGTTACTCCAGCCGGCTCGCTTGGAGACCCATTAACCGACAATGCGCACGCAGACGATGGATACAGATTCCACGATGTGTTTCATCTCACCAATGCAGTCATGCTTGGCTGGTCACCGGTCAGCCGGAAACTCATCGGATGCAAACGAAAGTCGGCACCCCGTGTTGACGAAGTCGAAGATGGAGCTCGTGCGGCGGTCACTGAAGAAGCGATTTCAGCACTGATCTTTGGCGTAGCCAGAGACTACAGCTTCTTTGACGGAGTCGAAACGGTTGATTTCGAACTGCTGCGCACAATCAAGACAATGACTCGACCGTTCGAAGTTCGGAGTCGTACGTACCGTGATTGGGAGCACGCAATTCTTGCTGGATATCGCGTATGGAGGCAAATGGTTGAGCACCGGGGTGGGGTCTTTGTCGGCGATGCGTTCGCCAAGACAGTGGTCTATGAACCATCGGTAGTGGCGTCTAGTGAATCTTGAGGTGACTCCGCGGATTTGGTTGCACTTTCCGATTGGGCGGCTTCGGATTCTTGTTGCCCTGACGATTGTTGCCCGTCAAAGAGCGACCTCACTGTTGGCACAAGAAAAGCGCCTATCAGGAGAGCAGTAAAAATTCCGATCAGTGTGCGGTTCAAGGCAATTTCGCTTCGAAGTTTCTCAATATCGTGTTTGACTCTATTGTCAAGCTCGGTGAGTCCTGTCTTTAGTGAACCGGGCGAGGCGATGTCGCCATCGATCTGCATTATGTAATCGTCTGGTATACGCTCAGATTGCCCACGCGTACCCATATAGGCATCCGCGTCAGTCATAGGTACGTCAAGATCAGCGTACCAAATCAGGAACGTTCGTTCGCCCTTCGACAAGCGGATGTTCTTTGCACCGGCGTTGTACACCGAAAGGACCAGCCATCCGTCGTAGCCCGGGTCGACGTGAAACCCCGACACGTTGACGAGGCCCCGCAGCTTGTGGCGGAATTTGATTGAAATGAAGGCGAGCGCATCTTTTGGTACCCGTACGCGTTCAAGCGTGAGCAGTTGGCCAAATTGGCCCGGCGGAATAACGAAGTCGTCACCTTCGTCCTTGAGCACAATGCGTTCGCCATCACGCCCTGTAACGAACGCCTCCTTGCCCATCCGAAGTTCAATGCTGCCCTGCGTTACGAGATCTGCTCTGCTGGGCGTCACAAGTTCACTCTGCTTGGTCCGTAGCTTCGCTGACCCGCAGAATGGCATAAGGCATCTCCTTTGCTCACTTAATGCGGTAGAGCACTACGCGCGCGAGACCGTACAGTAAAATGGAACGATGGATAACCATGGAGTGTGGAAAGTACCCTAGGTCGTGTCGCGACGTTCCTCTTATCGTTACTCCAAATGGTTAAAGTCTAGCCATTCTACGCTGACAAAGTCCGTGCGCGAGCTGCAAGGAACGCGTGGGGGCATACTGCTCTCTATGTAGGTTGCATCCGCATCATGTCTCACTCACCGGTTCACCACTACTTTTGTTCCGTGTCTTCCTTTTTATCATGACCTCGTTGCTTGGGGCGCTTATAGGTGGAGTGGCGTAAGATCCACTGGTGTCATCTTAGGCGCCACTGGCCTAGTGACTAGATCCGAAACTACGCGGTCAGCATCAGACCAAGCATCGCTGCGGCCATGGATGCCATGGTCAGATCCTCGACGAGGGTGACCTTGGTCATCGGGAGGTTGAGGGCCGTCCCGAGGCAAGCGCAGCGGATGGCTCGCTTGTCGAGGAGTGCCTTGAGCACGCCGGCTGCACCCACCAGCATGAGTACGAGTGTGACCGAGTTGGTGACGACCGGTGCCCAGGCGAGGAGATAGGCGACGCCAAGGCCGAGTTCGACGAACGGGTAGGCCCAGCCCCACGCGGGGATCTTGCGGGCGACGAGGTCGTAGCCGCGGTAGGCGGAGACAAAGCCGGGCGGGTCGAGGAACTTGAAGAACGAGAAGACGATGAAGAAGCCGGCCATGAAGTGCCGCATGATCGGCTCGACCGACCAATCGCCCGTCGCGTAGGCGACGAGCAGCGTGACGCCGGTGATGAAGCCGACGATCAAGAAGAGCGGGTAGAGGCTCTCCTTCGGTTGGTCTTCGGCGACGGCGTGGTGCTGCTGGTCCGACGCCTCTGATCTTGTATCGGGCGTGGCCTTCTCCACACGCGTCAGCGTGTAGTCGCCCGCGGATGCGATGGCTCCGCGGAGCGTGTCCTCGGCGGGTATTGCACTGCCCGTGATGACGGCCGTGCCGCTTTGAGGTGACACCTCAGCGGTATCTACACCGTCGAGCTTGAGCAGCGCTGCGCTGACCTTGCTCGCACAGCCGCCGCAGTGCATGCCATTGATTCCAATCGTCACTGTCTGAGTGGACACAGTCTTTACCTCGCATTCCTGTAGAGCAGTTCGATCAACTCATCGCTCGCCTCTTCAAACTCGGTTTGTCCGAGCTTGGCTGCGTCGGCGACGCAGTGCTTGAGGTGATGACGCAGCAACTCCTTCCCGACCGACCTCATGGCCGATTGGACGGCGGCGATCTGGGTGAGGACATCGACGCAGTAGCGGTCCTGTTCGACCATCTGCGCGATGCCACGGACCTGCCCCTCGATCCGCTTGAGGCGGGCGAGGTTCTTGGCCCGGTCCTCGGCGCAGACGTTCGTGGCGGCTCTTGTTGAGTTCTTGGTACCCATACCCCCTAAGGGTATAGAGGCCGAGGTTGCAGGTCAAGTGGGCTCGTCATTGGTCTTGGTGGACTTCGCCCTCAGGAACCATGCTGCAAGCCCGAAGATCAGGACCATCGAGCCGAGGGCGACGCCGACGACGAGCGGATCGGTCGTGAGCTTGAGATAGAGAAACGCCCCGAGCACAACCGCGTCGAGCACCAATGCCGTCAGGAGCACCCAGCCCCGCGCGTTGAGCTCCGATCGGAGGTGCTTGAAGACGCCCCAGTGGATCGCCATGTCCATCACGATGTAGAAGATCGCACCGAGCGAGGCGATGCGGCTGAGGTCGAAGAAGATCGTCAGCACGAGGGCGATGACGGCCGTGTAGACGAGCGTGTGCTTCTGGATTCGTCCC